>JGI24695J34938_10000326_pt1 | contig 46844 bp, 42 predicted proteins | sample TergutCo191P3_FD_34938 | JGI IMG/M metagenome (IMG submission 34938)
CCCCAATTAATTTTGATAATATTAAATATAAATATGAATAAAAAATGGATTATAATTGTTAAATTAAAAATTATGAAAACATTGCATTAAAATTTGCTGTATTTTTTTATAGAACTACAGGGCTGTTATATAATTAATAATCGAAACTGTCGTTTCGGAACTGTGGGTTTCATTGTTATTAATGTAACCAATCATCATATTTAATTGTTAGTATTGTAAATAGTATGCTTTATTGTTTATGAATCTTGTAAATTATGATTGGTGCGGTATTGTTTTAAACTTAAGTTTTCCAAGTGAAGAAAAAACATCATTAAAAGTAATAGAAAAATCTTATATATCATTATTGGATGAATTAAATATAGCAAGGAGAATACAAAATGCAGAATAATTCCATTTTAATGCATAATCAAGATTTTTATTATAATAATTCTTCTGTCAGGGTTTTGCCTTTTCTCAATAGGAATCGTCCTTCTACGTCATATACAAATAGATCTACAGGAATAATTGAACCAATAAATAGATATAACACAAAAGAATCCATAGAATCTTTGGTTTACGAAATTCTAATTAATGAAAATATAATTGCAGCAGAAACAGGAATCAATCCTTTTGGAGCAGTTTATTTATGTGATTTACAGCCAGATAATGTGAATTATTCTTATATAGAAAAAATCAAGAGTTTTAACGGTATAAATGATATTTCAGATTCTATTTATTTTGATGATGGAATGGATGATTAGATGTATAAAAATGGCATTGTAATTTTAAACCAATCAGTAGAAAATATTGCACTAAAATTTGCTGTATATTTTTATAGAACTACAGGGCTGTTATATATTTAATAATCGAAACCGCCGTTTCGGAACTGTGGGTTTCGGAACCGCTTGTTTCTATCCTGGATTCATTGTATAATGAATATATGAGATTCTATAATAGAAGCGGGGAAATTGCCAAATTATTGGAAATATCTGTAAATTCAGGGAAAAATGCCCAATTTACGGTTGTTACAGGACGCAGACGTATAGGAAAAACGCAATTACTTCTGAATGTTCCATATAAACACCCTTATTTGTATTTTTTCGTCTCCCGTAAGGCGGAGCCGTTTCTTTGCCGTGATTTTATACAGGAAATACAGGATAAATTAAATATTCCGTTGATGGGAGATGTTAGTAGTTTTAGTAAAATCTTTGAATATTTAATGGAATATTCAAGTAAAAACACATTTACTTTAATAATTGATGAGTTTCAGGATTTTTTAACAATTAATCCTTCCATATATAACGAGATGCAAAAACATTGGGATCTATTAAAAAGCAAAAGTAAAATAAATCTGATTGTTTGCGGTTCAATTTATTCCATAATGCATAAAATATTCAAGGATTATAAAGCGCCGTTATTTGGAAGAGCTACATCATTTATGCAAGTGCATCCGTTTAATGTTTCTGTTATTAAAGAAATTGAAAATGAACTTCATCCAAAAAATAATAAAGAAGACCTGCTTGCGCTTTATACATTTACGGGCGGAGTACCAAAATACATTCAATTATTGGCTGATAATAATTCATTAAAATTCAATAAAATGATAGATTATATAATCAGCGACGATTCTCCGTTTATTTTAGATGGTAAAAATATGCTGATTGACGAGTTTGGAAGAGACTATAGTATTTACTTTACCATTCTTTCCGGAATTGCGTCAGGCTATAATACAAGAAGCCAGATCGAAAGTCTCACGGGAAAAGAAGTGGGAGGATACTTAACGCGACTTGAACATGATTATGCTTTAATTAAAAAAACATATCCAATTTTTTCCAAAAATGAAACTAAAAATGTGCGTTATATTGTAATCGATAACTACTTTACTTTTTGGTTCAGATTTATTTATAAATATTCACATATAATAGAAATAAAACAATACGATGAACTAAAACGAATTATTGAACGTGATTACAAAACATTCAGCGGAATTATTCTGGAACGTTATTTCCGTGATAAATTTATAGAAAAAGGCAGTATTACACAGATTGGAAGTTATTGGGATAGAAGCGGAGAAAATGAAATAGATTTAATAGCGATAAACGAAACTGATAAAATCGCGCAAATCGCGGAAATCAAGCGTAACGAAGAAAATATTAGCTTGAATAAATTAAAAGAAAAAACATATAATCTAATTAATAAAAATAAATTTTTAAATGAATATAATATTGAATATCTTGAATTATCCATGAAGGATATGTAAAAATGAAAAAAATAATCGCTTGTCTAAGAATTCAAAATGACTCTGATATAATTGAATCTCTGTGTCGTTATTATTGCAGTTTTTGCGATGGAATTATAGTGGTAGATGATAACAGCTCTGATAATACTATGGAAATATTAAAGGCGCTTGTTGATGAAGGTTTGCCGGTATTTGTTTTTGAAGGAAGAATTTTGCGTGCACAGCAGTTAGCTTTGGCAATAAATCAATATAATGCCGATTTGGTGCTTCCTATTGATGCAGATGAGTTTCTGATAAATTTAAATGGTGGAAGTCCAAGGATGCTTCTGGAATCTTTGGATGAAAATATTGAATACCATGTAACACGTCATAATTTTGTATACCCGGGGAATATTAATGACGATGATTTCTTGCCGTCAAGAACCGATAAATATGTAGATATAATTTCCAAAAAAGCAATAGTATCGCGTTTCCTTTTAAAAGAAAAAAATGCAACGGCAGCTGTTGGAAGCCATTGGTTTACTTATGAAAAAGATCCTCCGCAAATTATAAATCATGAAAGTTTATGTTATAATCATTATCCTGTACGAAGTGAAAATCAGTTCATGATTAAAATGATTATGTGTCACATACGTGATTTATCAAAACAATTTCATGATGGATATTGGTCGACAATAAACTGGCACTGGAAAATATTTTTTGATGAAATTAAGGAAAAGGGATTCGTTTCCGCGGAATCAATGGAAAAATTTTCAAAATATAATATGTTTGGGATTATTGATGACGCAGTATTAAGCGAAAAAAAGTTTGATACATCTTTTTGCGGCGATAAATTAAAAATAAAATATACAAAAAATATTAACGATCCAAAAAAATTTATTTCTGTATTAACGTCCCAACTGGAAAAAAATATGATAAGTATGGGTTCATGGCGACAGGAAATGGAAAGAAAAGCAGCAGGGGAGCTTCTGGGGAACGCAAACGGTACAATAAAACACCTTAATGAATATATCGAAAAAATGAATAAAATAAAACCGATTTCTGATTACAATGGTACATTGTATATTGATACCGGAAATTCCTTTAATGAGACAGAGACTGTTAAATTTCCAATAACAAGAGAAGAGAATCTTTTTGTTCATGAAATATTATTGCCAAAAAATATAAAAGCTATACGTTACGATCCTATAGAAGAAAGCGGATGTTGTATTCAGGATTTATCAATAACAGATAATAATGGTAATATTCTTGATTATAAAATAATAAATGGAAGCAAAACAGAAAATAACGGAATTGTTTTTACAACAAAAGACCCTCAAATATTAATAAATATTAAAGATAAAAATATAATAAAAATAATTATTAAATGTAATATCTGGATTTTGAGCTAAAAATTAGGAATTATAATGCAGCAAAAAGAAAAAATTGGAAACGTTACTCTTGATTACTCGTTTTATGATGAAGATCATAAATATTCAGACGGCGAAGAAGTTGAGAATATTATTTTAAATGTCTTTAAAGAAGATAATGACATTTTAAAAGTTCTGGCTTCCGATAACCGCTGGCCTGTTTTGTATCATTTGTCTCCAATGCGGGAAAATATTGTAATGCCTATGGATTTAAAAAAAGAAGATACAGCTCTGGAAATTGGCTCTGGAATGGGAGCGATAACAAAACCGCTGAGCGAAAGAGTAAAAACAGTAGATTGCATTGATATTTCCAAAACTCGTTCTCTTGCAAACGCTTATAGAAATAAAAATAAAGATAATATAACAATATTTGTTGGAAGTTTTGAAAAAATACAACTGGTAAAAAAATACGATGTAATAATATTAATTGGCGTTCTTGAATATGCGGGTTTATATATAAGCGGAGAAGAGCCTTATATTAATTTTTTAAAGAAACTTAACAGCATGTTAAACCCCGGAGGTAAAATATATATCGCGATTGAAAACAGGCTTGGTTTAAAGTATCTTGCCGGAAACCCGGAAGACCATTGGGGAATAGCTTTCCCGGGTGTTGAAGGCTATTTAAGTAATGAAAAAGGCGCCGCAACATTTTCCAAAACTGAACTTGAACAATTACTGAATGATACAGGATTTAAAAATCATTATTTTTATTATCCGGTTCCTGATTATAAACTTCCAAAATATATTTACTGCGACGATTATTTACCAAAAATATCTGATGATATTCCCGCAAATATAATTTATGAAAATGACAGTTCCTTCCGCACATTTGATGAGAAAAAAGCATTCAATTCCATTAAGACAAGCCAGGAATTCAAGTATCTAGCCAATTCTTTTTTGGTCGAGGCAGTAAAAGAATGAAAATATTATATTTAAAAGATTCAAATAACAGAAGAAAAGAATTCGCGGTAAAAACTATAATTGTTCTTGATAATGGCAATAAACTGGTGATAAAGGAAGCCTGTTTCCCGGAAGGAAAAGAGCATCTAAAAAAAATAGAAAAAAGCCAGGAATTATTTTCTAAATATTACAATAATGTAAAAATCGCAAAAACATGGATAGGAGATGAAAAATTATATTCTGAATTCATAGAAGGAAAGTCCCTTTTGGATTATTATACCGATGCAATTAAAAAAAATGATAAAGATAAATTAAAAGAACTTATAAAATTCCAGTTTGATTTATTGCTTGGAAATGAAAATAATTGCGTTTTTAAATTGACGGATGAATTTAATACAATTTTCGGCGGTATTTATAATTTTATTTGTGAACCTGCCTTAACATTTACTTTCTTTGAAACAGACCCTGCAAATATAATTTTTAAAGATAATGATTTTAATAATCCTTATTTTATTGATTATGAATGGTTTTATGATATCCCAATCCCTGTTTCGCTTTTGGGATTCAGGCTTATTCAACAGTTATCTTACATTCATGGTTTTGATGATGTTTTATCAATTGAGGAAAGGGCAATAGTTATTAATTGTAAACTCCCTATAAATGACGGTATCGTTTTAATCAATAACTTTTTTTCGTTTGTGTACATTGATAAATTAATTAATTATTCGTCTATAAACACCAATTATGGAAAAGCAATTACATCATACTATGATTTTACTGCGGGATATATTAATAAATTATGCGTTTTATATTTTGATACCGGAAGCGGTTTTAATGAAAGTGAAACATCATTTTTTTCATTTGGTGATAATGAAATAGAAATTAACTGTATTTTACCAGAAAATACCGCTGCGGTTAGATTTGATCCTATTGAAAAATACGGTTGTATTGTAAGCGGTCTTGAGATACTTTCCGGTAATGGAATAGCTGAATACGAACCAGTAAATGGATATTTTGACAATAAAGGAAATATAGTATTTAATAATAATGATCCGCAAATTTTAATTAATAACGCGAATAAATGGGTTAAAATAAAATATCATATTTTTATATCTTCTGATTCCAGTAATCATATAATTTTAGATAATTATATGAAATTTATACAAGAGAGTAACAGATTAATAGATGATTATAATACGATTTCCAAAAATCACGATGAGCTCTTTTTGGACAGAAACGCCATTGCGGCTGATCGTGAAATGCTTCTTAATTCAAGGTCTTGGAGAATTACAAAACCACTTCGTGATTTAAGCGATTATATTAAAAGACATAAAAATTTATATTTTATTGTAAAAATAATTTTCTCTATAAAAAGATCAGGTATTCTAAGAACAATAAGGAATATAGATGAATTAAAAATTAAACAGGAAATATTATCAGAAACGTCGATTAGATTTAAACTTGCAAAAAATGAAGAATTAAAGCAAAGAAAAGAAATATTTAATAATCAGCAAAAAATTAGCATAATTACGCCCCTGTATAATACTCCCAAAAAGTTATTAAAAGAAATGATTAATTCTGTCAGAAATCAAACATATAATAATTGGGAACTATGTCTTACGGACGGAAGCGATAATGAGCATAATTATATAAAAAATATTTGCGTTAAATATTCCAAAAAAGATAATAGAATAAAATATAAAAAACTGGAAAAAAACGAAGGTATTTCGGAAAATACTAATAAAGCAATAGAAATGTCAACAGGCAGCTATATTGGATTTTTGGATCATGACGATATGCTTTCTTTGGACGCATTGTATGAAGTAGCCGCCGCAATTCAAAAAACAAACGCTGATGTATTTTATTCAGACGAAGAACATATAGATTATTACGGTAAAAAATATATATATCCGTATTTTAAACCTGATTGGTCAAGAGATTTATTATACAGTCAAATGTATATATGTCATTTACTTGTGGTAAAAAGAGATATTTTGTTTAGAACAGGTCTTTTGAATTCTGATTTTAACGGAAGCCAGGATTATGATCTGATGCTTCGTTTAAGCGAGCAGACGGAATCTATTTACCATATAGCCAAAATACTTTATTTATGGCGAGAAGTGTCTTCTTCGACATCAATTAATCCTGATTCAAAGCCTTATGCTAAAAATGCGGGAATTAATGCGTTAAATTCACATCTGTCAAGAAGATATAATAATGCTTGTGTGGGTTATACTGATAATTTATTTTGTTTGGATACAAGATTCGGTAATATGAATGATAAACCATTGGTTTCGATCATAATACCAATGAGAGATAAAGCAGAATTAACAGATCTTTGTGTACAGAGCATTATTAATAAATCAACATATTCCAATTGGGAAATTTTAATTATAAATAATGATTCTAAAGAAAACGCTACTTATGAATGGTTTAATAAAATAACCAGAAAAGATTCCAGAATTAAAGTTTATGACGCAAATATCGAGTTTAATTGGTCAAAAATAAATAATATAGGCATTAAAAAATCAAAGGGAGATGCTTATATTTTCCTGAATAATGATACTATTGTTATTACTCCTGACTGGATTGAGCGATTATGTGAAAACGCCCTGCGTGATGAAATAGGAGCGGTTGGACCGTTATTGCTTTATGAAGACGGCACCATACAGCATGCAGGGGTAGTTGTCGGCATGGGCGGATGGGCAGACCATGTTTTTAAAGGGATGTATCCTGTTCATAATTGTTCTCCTTATGTTTCGCCGGTGATTAATCGTAATGTACTGGCTGTAACTGGCGCATGTATGTGCGTATCAAAAAAGACGCTGGAAAAAATCGGATTATTCAATGAAGAATTTATTATTTGCGGAAGTGATGTTGAGTTGTGTCTTCGCGCGTATAAAAAGGGTTTGAGGAATTTGTATAACGCACAGGTTAGATTGTATCATCTTGAATCCAAAAGCAGAGATTCTTATATACCAGAAAAAGATTTTGAAATGTCAGCAAAAGAGTATGCTCCATTCAGAGAAAATAATGATCCGTATTTTAATATAAATCTTGATAAAAATAGACCTATACCTTCTATTTTAATGAATAAAAATATAATTATTAAAAATTTTAAATTAAAAAATAAAAATAAATCAAAAATTACAATAACGAATAATAATCTGGCGCAGGATAGCATAAAACCATTTGAAAACCCTGTCGAAATATCCGAAGTAACGCCGTACAGCGTGCGAATTGATAAGGATATAAAAAAAACAAAGCGTATTAATTTATTAATACCTTCGCTTAATCCGGCTCAGGTTTTTGGAGGTATCGCAACCGCGTTAAAATTCTTTCAGACGCTATGCGAAAAAATAGACGCATCGTACAGAATTATAGTTACGGATGCTCCTGTTGATATAAATAATATTGTAAGTCTTGATGGTTATAAAATAATTAATTGCGATCAAAATTCATCAGAACCAAAGCAGATAATTGCATATAATGACAGATATAATAAATCAATACCAGTCGGCGAAAATGATATTTTTTTTGGTACCGCATGGTGGACAGCTTATTGTATATATCCTGTTATTAAATGGCAGCAAAACACTTTTAATAATAATAATCCTCTTATATATTTAATACAGGATTATGAACCCGGTTTTTATCAATGGTCATCCAGATATTTACTGGCGGACAGTACCTATAAAAGTGAAATTCCGGTTATTGCTGTTTTTAATACGGAAATATTATATAATTTCTTTAAGGAACAAAAATATTCATTTTATAAGGAATATTTCTTTAACCCTGTTCTTAATAAAAAACTGGCTGAATGTCTATCAAAAAACAATAATCAAAGAAGAAAACAAATTATTGTATATGGAAGACCATCAACACCAAGAAACGCGTTTGAAATAATTGTAAGCTCATTAAAATTGTGGACAAGCATGCAGAATAATATAGAAGAATGGACAATTATATCAGTAGGGGAGAGGCATCCCGATATAATGCTGTCTAAAGGAAAGATATTAAAATCAATCGGAAAATTAACTCTGGAAGAATATGGTAAACTTATGAATGAAACATATATGGCGATTTCGCTAATGGTATCTCCGCATCCAAGTTACCCGCCTTTGGAAATGTCAACATTTGGCATACGAACGATTACAAATAGTTATGCAAATAAGAATATAGGTAATTTTAATAAAAATATTATATCGCTGGATACTGTAAATGAAGAAAATATATCAAATAAATTATTGGCGCTTGCTTCTGAGTATCCGAATGGCTCAGATATTAATTATAATAATGATTATATAGATGCGTCGGATAATATTTTTAATGAAATATGCGCAAATATTTCTGATATTTTATTTAATGGAGACAAAAAATGTTAAAAAAATTATTAAAAATGAATAAAAAGGAATTATCCATTAAGCTCTTGCTGTATGCTTTTGTTTTATTATTCTCTCTTCTTTTTACTCAAAGATATGATGTTCATTTTATAAAATGCGATATTGGAGATATACTTGGAAAAAAAAGCTACGAAGCAAAGATAGAAAAAGATGAGATTTTAAAAAATCTTTATGGTTTTTCTGTAGTTGATAATATTATTACATCAATACATACCGATCCTCAAATTTATATTAATACATCGGGTATAAATGTATTTAAATATATACGGCTTGATATCGATCTAATGGGAAGAGAAAGTATTAATTCACAGTTTTTTTATCTTCCAGCCGGAAGGGAGGGGTATTTTAGCGAAGAAGAATCAATATGGCAGACAATTTATAATGGAATTAACTATATTCGGCTTACACAGGAAGAATACAGCGCAATAAGGATTGATTTAACAACGGATGAAGGAGTGTCATTAATAATTAATCAACTGGAATTAACAAATAATCGATTACCCGAAATTTCTGGATTATTGTTACTATTATTAATTAACTTTTTATGGTGCGGTATATGGTTAAAAATAATATTTATTAAAAAAGGCAATATATTAATTAATAATATTATTATAAAAATAAATGATATTATAGATAGTAATCTTAATGTGTTAAATAAAACAATAAATAAAGAAAAAAAATATTTTAAAATAATGGAAAATATATTTATATTCCCAATAATAATCAGCTTGAGCGCGCTTTTTGTATACGGCATCAATGTAATATTCTGGGATGAATGGTCGCTTGTTAGACTATATGAATCATTGGAGACTAAAGGTTTTTTTACTATAGCAGGAATTAAGGAACTTTTTAAACAGCATAATGAACATCGTATATTTTTCCCGGGCATAATTTTTATGATCAGTCATAAATTAACTGATTTTAATGTAAAAATTGCAATGTTAATAACGCATGTTATGGTAATTTCCATGTATATGATTTATGTTAAGTTTATAAATAATATTTGTAAAGACTTAAATACTGTGAAAGAAAATATTTTAAAAATGTATTTTGTATTACTGGCTGGAATTGCATGTTTAAATTACATACAATTTAATAATCTTATATGGGGTTTTCAGACTGCCTTTTTTATGGCAATTTTTGGTTCTGTTATTTGCTTGTATTTTTTTCAATTATATTGTTCTCTGGAAAAAAGAAAATATTGTGTAGTTTCGATCATATTTGGAATTATTGCTTCATTCTCAAGTATGCATGGAGTATTTCTATGGCCTGTATTATTTATTTTAATAATTATTTGTTTTTTAAACGGCGAAAAGGAAATAATTAAAAAAGGAATACCTTTTTATTTAGCAGGTATATTATGCGGTATTCTTTATTTTTATGGCTGGAAACCGGTCGGCGGTCATCCGGAAATAAGCCGTGATATAATAAAAATTCTTGAATTTCTGTTTGGTTCTTTTGGAGGTATTTATACAGGCAAGTATTCAAATTTAACAGTTTTTCTTGGATTTTCATCTTCCATATTTATTATATGCCTATTTATATACATACTTAAAAATAAAAAAATCAAAGATACAATATTTCCAATAGGGCTGATTGGTTATGGTACAGCTTCATTGTTATCTATTGCAGCGGGAAGAGCAGGTTTTGGTCAAGGCGCTTCTATTGCTTCAAGATATATGAGTTTTTCGTTACTTGTATGCGCGGGAAGCATTATTCTTGCGTATATGTACATTATGGAAAATAATAAAAAAGAAGTAATAAAAAAAATAAATATTAACAAATTAATATTATGTTGTACAGGAATAATTGGAATATTATTAATAAAGGGATTTAACTATGGTCTTATGCAAACAAAATCTTATAGTAGTTTTTATAAAGAAAATATAACACTGCTTCAAAATTATGAAAATCAACAATTGGAGAGTTTACGAAGATTATATCCATGGCGATCGTACGAACAGGCATATATTGATATTGGCAGGCTTAAAAAATATGGATTTAATGTTTTTTCAGCTTCTATATCAAGTTTTAATGAGATACCAAAAGCCAGGTTGACTGGAATGAATAAAATAGAGTTAACCCATAATGTAGGTATCGATTATAATTCTTTTAACTGGGATGATAGTTTTATTTATACGACTTCATCATGCTGGGTGATTGATTATATTAATAATAGGTCATATACGCAGGTTTATATGAGAGTAAATGACAGATTATTCAGAACAGCAGATAATATTCCATCGCCCGATGTAGCGCAATTTTTTAATAATAAACATTATAATAATGTTCGTTTTTCATTTTCATTACCGATTGATAAATTAAACATTGGGGAAAATTATTTTTCCGCAATAGTAATTCTTAATGATGGAATTACATATTATGAAACTGAGCAATTAATATTTATTAAAAATGATGATGGAGTTATAGAGATAAAATGATATTGTTTAATTTAATCAAGCAATTTTTCTTTAAAAATAATCATTTATATAATAATTTAATAAAATATATTGTTATATTATTTATTCTTCTTCTTAGACAATGGGAAATATTCGGTAAACCATATTTATGGGCGGAAGATGGAACACTTTTTATTAATAATGTAATTGAATATGGACATAAATCATTATTTTTTCATGGTGCAGGCTATTATCATTTTATATCATTTTTATTTACAAATATTTTTTACTTTTTTTGTTATATAATTAATAATATTGTCACGCTGCCGTATTTAATGTGGACAAGCAGCTTATTAATATCCGGGGCAGCTGTATTTTATTTTACAAGTGAAGAATTTAAATGGATACTGGAAAAGAAACGGGATCGGTTTATAGTTTGTTTATTGGTTATTTTACTAATTCCCGCAGAAAGCTCTGAAGTTTTTGGGACAATTACAAATATTCAATGGTGGCTTTGTTTTTATTTTTTTCTTCTTGGATTAAATATATGCTATAAAAGGGAAATGCCCGGCACATGTAATATTATAATACTTGTTTTATCTGCATTTTCAACTGTAGGTTTTTTACCGCTGTTTGGAATATTTACTTTATTACTTTTAGACAAAATAAAAAGACGCGCAATATTAAAATATGATTTATTAAAATATACAGCATTGCTTATTCCGTCTTTAATTCAAATTATTTCTATTTTTTTTAACCGTAATAATATAAATTCAATTAATCCAGATGGAAGAGTTACAAAAATAATTAATTCATATTTTAATATAATGGGCAAGATAATTGTTCCTGATTTTATTACTTTTAATAATGTGTCAATGATTTTCATTGGAATATTATTATTAATAATTATTACAGCATTTAGTATAAAGAAAAATAAAATATTATTATTATTTTCATTAACTTACTCGCTTGGTTTTTTATTATATTGCCTGTTATTTACCGGGCAAACAACATTTGTTATGTCCGGAGATTATTTTGTAAATTCAAGATATATAATTGTTAGCTATATGATTAATGCATTTTTATTATCAATTATTATTGTTAAATATTTATTTTATATTAAAACAAAACCAGTGATTAGAGTTTGTATCTGTGTATTGCTTTCTTTAATTGTTATAGTTACAATACCATTTAGATTTTTTATAAAAATGCCTATTAGTCATTATGGCGATTATACTGTATATTATAAAGAATTTTCAAATCTTTATTCAAAAAACGGGGGGAAAAAAATAAGAATTCCTTTACAAAATCAAGACTGGCATGTGACATTTCCTGTAAATAATTTTATTATTACACCAAATAACAATTATGAAATAATGGATAATATTACTGTTTCAAACGATAATATGGATATACAAAATAATTGGATTGATGTATCTGTATCATTAAATGATAATTACAATAAATCAGATATAATATCTGCAATGGTTCTAATAGAAGATATATATTATCCGATGATTAAAGATAATATTATATTTTCTGGAATGATACCAAAATCCGCAATAAAACATGACGAAAGTAAAATTAAAATAATTTTTATTAAATCCAATCAAGTCATTTCTATATATGAATATGATTTTATAAATGAATAGTATTCCATATTGCTATGAATCAGGAAATAATTAATCAATATTGACAATTTAAAATATAAATGATAATAATATAATATAAACATAAGGATGGCAAACGTATGCAACAAATTAAAAACATCTGTATCATAGGCGGATGCGGACATGTCGGTATACCATTGGGTCTTGCTTTGGCAAAAGCGGATTTTAATGTAACTCTTATCGATATAAGCGAAAATGCGGTAAATACCATAAACAATGGAATATTGCCGTTTATAGAAGAGGGTGCAGAGGAACTGCTAAAATCGCATATTGGCAAGAACCTGTTTGCGACAACCGACATTAATAAGGTTAAAGAACAGAATGCAGTGATTTTTGTTACAGGAACTCCTGTAGATGAACATCATAATCCGGAAATAAAAGCAGTATTAAAAGTAATTAACGCCTATCTGACGTTAATGAACAAAGAACAGCTTGTAATATTAAGAAGCACAATTTTTCCCGGAACCACAGAGGTTATAGCCAATATTTTTAAAGAGCAATTGGGTAAAAGCAATGTGGCTTTCTGTCCTGAACGAATATTGCAGGGTAAGGGAATAGAAGAAATTTACAAACTTCCCCAGATTGTGGCAACAGAGGATGACAGCACATTTGAAGCGGCTTCCTCGATTTTTTCCAAAATAAGCCCAAAAATAATTCGATTAAAAAGCAGGGAAGCGGAGCTTGTTAAATTAATCACAAATACATGGCGTTATCTGGAGTTCGCCGCCGCCAACGCTTTTTATATGATGGTAGAAAATGATGGATTGGATTTTTATCGTATATACAGCGCAATTACCGATGATTACCCCCGTGCAAAGAATTTTCCCAAAGCCGGTCTTGCGGCAGGTCCATGCCTGTTTAAAGACACAATGCAGCTTTCGGCGTTTTATCAAAATAATTTTTTCCTTGGGCAATCCGCAATGCTTGTTAATGAAGGACTCCCAAACTTTCTTGTAGGTAAGCTTGAAGATAAAATGGGTTCCCTTACCGGAAAAAAAATCGCTCTTCTTGGCATGACATTTAAAGCAAATAACGATGATACAAGAGAGAGTCTTTCGTTTAAAATTAAAAAACTTTTGGAATTTAAAATGGCGAATGTTTTAACGCACGATCCTTATATTCCATCATCAGCGCCGTTGGATGAAGTTATGAAAAAAGCTGAAGGTATCATTTTGGGTACACCTCACAAAGAATATAAAAATTTAGCGCCTAAAGTTCCTTTTATGGATTGCTGGGATTTTTGGTCAAGGAGTGAAAAATGAAAATATTGGTAACAGGTTCGGCGGGTTTTATTTGCGGATACCTCGTAGACGAGCTTCTCCAGAAAGGACACTCAATCGTTGGAATTGATAACTATTCAAAGTACGGTAAAGTAGAAAAATCATACGACAAACATCCTAATTATCACTTTGTAGAAGGCGATTGCAAAAATGTAGATTTAATGAAAGAGCTTATTTCTGATTGTGACAGCGTTCTTGCAGCTGCCGCCATGATTGGAGGTATTTCATACTTTCATACTCAAGCCTATGAACTTCTGGCAGAGAATGAACGAATAATGGCGTCAACTTTCGATGCGGCAATTTGGGCTTTTAAAAACAAAAAACTTAAAAAAATCAATGTATTAAGTTCCAGCATGGTATATGAAAGTACAGAGTTCTTTCCAAGTAAAGAAGGCGATGAACGCAGATCACCGCCTCCTATCAGTACCTATGGTTTCCAGAAACTAGCTTGCGAGTATTACTGTCAGGGAGCCAGTGAACAATATGGATTACCGTATACAATAATACGTCCTTTTAACTGTGTTGGAATCGGAGAGAAACGCGCGTTATGTGACGAAGAGATATTATCGGGAAATGTTAAACTTGCGATGAGCCATGTTGTGCCAGATCTCGTGCACAAAGTAGTTAAAGGACAAGACCCGCTGCATATTTTAGGAAGCGGCAATCAAATTAGGCACTACACATACGCAGGCGATTTAGCGGAAGGCATTAGGTTATGCATAGAACACCCTGCCGCTGTTAACGAAGATTTTAATCTTTCAACGCCGGATTCAACAAGCGTTTTACAGTTGGCACAAGAAATATGGAAACGTATAAACGGTGATAAACCATTCAATTATACATCTGATGATCCTTTTAAATACGATGTTCAAAAACGTGTTCCTTCAGTAGAAAAGGCAAAAAAACTTCTGGGTTATTCAGCTGATGTAAAACTTGGTAAAATACTTGATGAGGTAATTCCGTGGATAATTGAACAGGTGAAATTGGGTGGAATTTAAATACATAAGATACCGTAAATATTATCTGTATTTTACGCTGATGGCATTAATTATCGTCTCGTTTTTGCTGCTTGATAGAAAGCTTGGCAATCTGGATAGTTATTACAGCAGCGTAAACATTATTTCATATCATAATGATGATAATGATATAAGTTTTGATGCATTAAATAAATTAAACCTGGGTCCTTATTATAATTTAGTTTACCATAAAATACATTCGCAAAAAAATGCAGCTGGTGTTTTTTCTGTATTTTCGGCAGTTTTGGTAGGTATACTTATTTTATCTATATTTCACTGTGAGAAAAGAAAAGTATGGAATTACATATTTATTATTTGTTCAATTGCGATTATATTAATTTTTAGGGGGCTATCGTTATATTCTGATATGTTTGCTCATGATGAAGGGATGCATTTATCTGTAGCAATAACGCTTTTTCATGATATGCGTCCGTTTGTTTCTGCGTCTGCCGGCACGCTCGGGCTGGTTAATCAATTATTTATTATAGGTTTTTATTCAATATTAAAATTGTTTATTTCTGATATAGGCATTAGTTTCTTCTTGCTTCGGGTAATTAATATATTTATTATTTTAAGTACATTTATATTATTAAAAAAAATATTATTATTACGTTTAAACAGAATGTTATCATATTCCATATTATTTTTTTATACAGTCTTCTTTTCTTTTAGCTGGTTTTATGATATACAGGCATTTAATACAGAATACTTGTTTATATTATTTACTGCAATTTGCATTTATTGTATTTATAAATTTAACGTCAATAAAAAAATGTCATTCATAATTATTTTTTGTATTATATGCGGCTCTATGCCTTTTATTAAACTGCAAACCTTGCCAATGTGTTTTATATTGATTCTATGGCAATTCTATTTTGTTTATAAATCTGATGAAAATATAATATTTTTTAACAAAAATGTAAAGAAAAAATATATATATATTTTTTCTTTTTCGTGTTTAATCCTGCCGGTAATACTTTTATTCTTGGTATTATTATCATATGAAAATGGAATTAAAAATGCCTGGTTTTACTATATAACCAATGCGCAAACCAGAATCGGCAGCCATGATTTTATAACATATTTTAATTTTTTTATAAATCGATTAATCCCATTTTTTATGAAGGTAGAATGGTTAAATGCAGTAATAATTACAATAATAATAATTTTATTGATTTCATTAAGATATATTGGAACAAAAATAAAAATAAATATGATGTGGTTCTTTTCTTTTCTTTTCTTTTCTTTTACATTAATTTCTGTTATAATACCGCTTGCCGCTTTTCATCATTATATATTATTTCTAATCGTTCCGTTAATAATATTTGCAGCAGAAACTATAACATGTATATATGAACATGACAGTATTAAAATATTATTTCTGGAACGTATTAAGAATATTGGTAAAATTAATTTAATATTAAAAAGATTTAATATAATAAAATACGTTAATAAAAAAAATATAATCACTTTGACAATTATTATTTTAACATTATTAATATTTAAATCATTTCCAAATAATGTAAAAAATGATACGATATTATCAAATAAAGGTATTGCCGGTTCAAGTAATAAATATTTAACAAAAGCAGCGCAATATATAATTAATAATACCAATAGAAACGATTCTATTGTTGTATGGGGCTGGGAGCAGCGTATATATGTATATTCTAACAGAAGACAGGGAACCTCAGCTTCATGTATAGAACATCTTTTTGACGCTAATTATCATATTTATCCAGAACATAATGTAAATATTTTTATAGCAGATATTAATAGAAATAAACCAAAAATAATTATTGATGTTGTAGCACCTGGTTCTTTTGCTTTTGGTGATGTTGAAAAATTCTCTCTCGAAAAACACAAAGTATGGGAGTCAATTAAAAATGATTATTATCTAAAAGATGTAATACCTGTTCAAGACGGATCGTATAAAATATATAAAAGAAATTCATAAGGCAGGTATAATAATTGAAAGACTTAAATATTGTAATTCCGGTATACAACGAAGCTGAAAATATAAGAATTGCAATTGATAAAATAAAAGAAGATTTAACATCTCCTTTTATTATCACAATTGTTTACGATATGGATGAAGATACAACCGTTCCAGTTGTAAAAAAAATGCAGGAAAATATGGATAATCTTTTCCTGCAAAAAAATAAATATGGACGCGGTGTTCTTAATGCCATTAAAACTGGTTTAGAAGAATCTGAATCAAAATATACTGTTGTAACAATGGCGGATCTTTCTGATCCTCCGTCTGTAATAAATGATATGTATAAAATTGCGGAGGAAAAAAACGCTGATATTGTATGCGCGTCGCGTTATATGAAAGGCGGTAAACAAATTGGAGGACCTGTATTAAAAGGACTTATGTCCAAAATTGCAGGGCTTACAATGTATTATCTTGCAGGCGTTAAAACGCATGATGCTACAAATAGTTTTAAATTGTATAGAACATCATTTTTACAGCAGCAAGAGATTGAAAGTAAAGGCGGTTTTGAACTTGGCATTGAACTTGTCGCGAAAGCGCATAATAAAAAATTTAAAATTTGTGAAACGCCGACTACATGGACAGACAGAGTTGCAGGTAAATCCAATTTTAAACTGCTGGAATGGCTGCCTGGATATTTAAAATGGTATACGTACGCGTTTAGGAAATTTTTCGGTATTTTTCTTATGCTTGTCTGCGCAGCTACTCTTTGTCTTGGACAGCTCATTTGGAAGCAGATGCCTGGTTTTGATGTATTGTATATAATATCAGGCTTTGCAATTTATTCAATTGGTGCAATTTCCATGATTTTGGCGTATAGATATGGCGAATTATCATTGTTACAGCCGATTAACAGCATGAGTTATGTCTTTGCGGCATTTATCGCGATTTTTGTTTTAAACGAAAGCATTCCAATGATTAATTTCGCTGGTATTTTTCTTATAATAACTGGAGTTGTATTTATAGGAGTAAACAGTAAATGACAATCTACTATGTATTGATACTGATTATGACTCTTACAGCTTCATTTGCCAGCCTCTTTTTAAAAAAATCTACGGTAAACAGGGCAATATTAAGCATTATTACAAATAAGTATTTATATATCGGCGGTTCGTTATATGTACTTGTAGCATTTTTTAATATATGGATTTTAAAATTACTGCCATATTCAGTAGTAGTGCCTCTTGGCAGCATCACATATATCTGGACAATGATCATAGCCGGCGTATTTCTTAAAGAGAAAATAGGAGCCGGAAAAATAATCGGCGTCCTGTTAATCCTTGCCGGCGTTGTCTGCATAGCGGTGTAAAAACTTCTTGATTTATAAGTTTTATTATATAATTTAAGGATAACAGTATGCCAATATTTACAAAATATGTTTTACCATTATTCGGCGTATTTGGAACATTAATAACAACATTTACGTTTCTCTTTCCTAAATACGCTCAGGCTCAAGTGATACTTCCTGTATATGTTTCTACAATTTTGTTTCTGTTATTATTGTGTTCTGTATTTATTCTTTTATATATTAACGCCAAAAATCAAAAAAATAGTAATTTATATTTTAATAATTTCTCTTTAATACCTGTGCAATATGTTGTAAGTGAAAAGATATTAATTCTTAATAGAGCAACAGATTTACCGCTGGGTACTGCTGTTTCTATTTATTATAAAAATGGAATGTATGAATCATTGGTTTCTATAGGTTATGTTTTTCATATTCAGGAAAATTTAATACAAATTAAATCAATGCATACTGCTACTGTTATAGACGCTTTTTTGAATGACAGCAAGAATTTGAATCAAGTTATAATTAAACCGTTATCTGATATTAACACATTTAATAGTTATTTTGAGGAGAGGTAAATTATAATGAAAATAGCGAAAATATTGGATAAATATACTTATGTTATTGATGGCGGCACTTATGATAAAGTAAAAAAAGGACAAAAATGCTACATATATATTAAAGGCGAGTCAATTGATGATCCCGATACCGGTGATTCATTGGGTAATTTGGAAATACCAAAATTGTATTGTACTGTTACGCATGTTCAGGATAATATTTCGGTAATACAATCAGACAACGCTCCTACAAAAATGTTTAATTATACCATAAAACTAAATTATGATTATTTTGACAATATTTTAACGGATGAAATGAGAGAAATTAAAATAGGTGATTATGTTAAAGTCATTAATGATTAAAAATTACCATATTAATTATACAAAAATGAGCGAATAAAAAAATAAAACAGCTATGGAGCGGTGTTAAAATTATTGACATTTGTAAAGAATGAGTTTATACAGTTAATATATAAAGAGTAATTGGGAGCTTATTAATGATAAATATAATAGATGACAAAGAAAAAAGGAATAAAGTCAGTTTTATTGCATTTATTATACCTGAATTTGCTCGATCATATAAAATGCCTAAACCTGAAGCATATCAATATCTAAAGAAGTACGGAGGATTGGATTTTATATTTGAACATTGGTGGGCATTGCATACAGATAATCCATTTTGGGCAGTTAGGGACATATATGAAATTTGCCGTCAAAATGGAGGTATGAGGTGAAGGTATATCATGGAAGCTATATGGAGATTACAGAAGTAGATTTAACTCTATGTGAAATTGGACGTGATTTTGGCAGAGGATTTTATGTTACAAAATTTAAAGAACAGGCAGAACAATGGGCAAAGAGAAAAGGAAGAATTAATAATTGCAAATGCTTAAAAATGAAGTAAATTGTTAAACATCAATAAATAAAGAGTAAGTAAAATAATTTATGGTCAGTAGTAGTACCTATATGACCTTATTTTGGGATACAATATGCCAAACTCGGAAGCAAAAAGGCGCCAAACTCGGAAGTAAAAAGGCGCCAAACTCGGAAGTCATTTTAGAAATAAGGAACTGGTTTAATGATACACACAAGCACGCCGTTTAGAATATCTTTTTTCGGAGGAGGGACGGATTACAAGCCTTTTTTTGACGAACACGGCGGAAGCGTTCTTTCAACTACAATCGATAAATATTGCTATTCAATTCTTCGCCCTCTTCCTCCTTTTTTTGAATACCGTACGCAGATTCGTTATGCGAAAACAGAAAGCGTAAAACAAACAGAAGATATTGAACATCCGCTCGTTAAAAACTGCATGAAATACATGAATGAACATAATCTTAGCATTGTATATGACGCGGATCTTCCTGCCCGTTCCGGACTTGGAACAAGCTCTTCATTCGCGGTTGGCTTGCTGCAGGGAATGTATGCGTTAAAAGGAAAATATGCCGGTAAACAGCAGCTTGCCTCAGACGCGATATATGTAGAGCGTACGCTGTGCAATGAAAGCGGCGGATTACAGGATCAAATTGCCGCGGCTTACGGCGGATTTAACAGAATCGATTTTAATTCGGAAGGTTTTTCCGTTAATCCTGTTGTGCTTTCTCAAAACAGAAAACAGGAACTGGAAAATCATCTTATGCTGTTTTTTACAGGCATTTCACGCATGTCACATGAAGCAGCATCGGCTCAAAGCGCGGCAATAAAAGATAATACATCACAGCTGCTGGAAATGAAAAATCTTGTAGAAACAGCGGAAAAAATTATCTGTTCGCAGTCTGATATTTCTGAATTTGGAAAACTGCTTGATTATACATGGAAATTAAAAAGAGGATTGAATAAAGTATCCAATGACTGTATAGATGATATATACCGTATCGCGAAAGACGCGGGAGCGTCAGGCGGAAAACTTTTGGGCGCAGGCGGCGGCGGTTTTATGGTTATTTTCGCAAGCCCGGACGCGCAAATAAAAATTAAAAAGAAACTTGAAAATTTAATCTATGTTCCTTTTTTATTCGAAAACGAAGGCAGTAAGATTATTCATTATACGCCTGAAAAAAATTAATAATTAAAGGTAAAACATGGAACAATTAAATCAATTAATAAAAAGATATCCGCAGTTAAATGCCGTAAAAGAAGATATAAAAACCGCTTATGATATGCTTGTCTCGATGTATTCATGCGGCGGAAAATTATTAATCGCCGGTAACGGCGGCAGCGCCTCTGATGCCGAGCATATAGCGGGAGAGCTTATGAAAACATTTTCAAAAAACAGAATGCTCCCGGATTCATTTATAACTGATATAAAAAAAACTGATATACATATAGCGGATTATCTTATTCCCAGGTTACAGCCAGCTCTTCCTGCAATTGCTCTTTCCGGTCACGCTTCTTTAAACACTGCATGTATTAATGATATTGACGGAAACATTACTTTTGCGCAGCAGGTCTACGGTTACGGAAAAGAAGGAGATATATTTCTTGGAATTTCTACATCCGGAAATTCAAAAAACGTTTTATACGGAGCGGCGGTAGCAAAAGCAAAGAAGCTGAAAATTATCGCTCTTACAGGAGAAAGCGGTGGAGAATTAAAATCATTTTCCGATATATGTATCCGCGTTCCCGAAACAGAAACATATAAAATACAGGAGCTCCATCTTCCTGTATATCATTGTTTATGCATGATGCTGGAAGAGCATTTTTTTTAATATAATATGAAAACTATAATAATGGCAGGCGGAAAAGGAACCCGTATTGCTTCAATAGCACGCGATATTCCCAAGCCAATGATACCTGTCTGCGGAAAACCAATCCTTGAACATCAGATTAACTGTCTTGTAAAAAATGGCATTACATCCATTACGATTGTTACAGGACATCTTGAAGATCACATAACGGAATATTTCGGCAATGGAAGCCGCTTTGGCTGCGATATAGAATATTATTCCGAAAAAGAACCGCTGGGAACGGCAGGAGCTTTATATAAAATAAAAAATAAATCTTCTGATTTTATCCTTCTTAACGGCGATTTAATTTTTGATATTGATTTAACACGCATGATTGAGTTTCATAAGGAAAAAAATGCGCAGGTAACTATTGCTGCTCATCCCAATAGTCATCCTTATGACAGCGCGCTTGTTATATGCGACAAGAATAACAGGGTGACAAAATGGCTTAACAAGGAAGACGAGAGATTGTATTACAAAAATCTTGTAAACTCAGGCATTCATATAATATCTTCGGATTTTATTGATAAATGTCCGCAGGAAAAAGAAAAAGTTGATTTGGATCGCGATATGCTTAAACCTTCGATTAAAAGCAATTATAATAATAGCAATTCCAAAAGTAAATCAGGCGGGATTTTCGCGTATTCAACGCCGGAATATATAAAAGATATTGGTACTCCCGATCGTTTGGCGCAGGCAGAAAAAGATATGGAAAAAGGGATTATAAACGCCAAAAATCTTTCTGTAAGGCAAAAAGCTGTTTTTCTTGACAGAGACGGAACTATAAATAAAAATAACAATTTTGTATCTAAACCTGAAGATATGGAGCTTATTGACGGCGCCGCGGAAGCTGTAAAAAAAATAAACAGCCTTGGTTACCTTGCAATTGTAATAACAAACCAGCCTGTTATTGCAAGGGGAGAAGTTGATTTTGATACTCTTGATACTATTCACATGAAAATGGAAACAGAGCTTGGAAAATATGGAGCATATATTGACGATCTTTTTTACTGCCCGCATCATCCTGACAATGGATATGAAGGAGAGCGCGCGGAATATAAAATTATATGCGAATGCAGAAAACCAAAGCCGGGAATGATACTGGAAGCTGCGTCAAAATATAATATTGACCTTTCTAAATCCTACATGGCAGGCGACCATGAGCGTGATGTGCAGGCGGGAATAAACGCAGGCTGTATCCCTGTTTTTCTGACAAACAATAAAAATGATATTTCCTATAATGTTAAAAAATATCCTGTTTTAAAAGATTTTGCGGATGATATATGTTCTTCTTTAAATTAATTCAGACATTTTTATTCCATCCGCTTGATTTTTTATCAAAAATCACTCCGCGGCGGATATGGCATTTCTTTCAGATTCTGGGAACCGAAGGAACATCCGTTGCTTTTATGCGCTTAAATAATCATGTTTCCGTTTTTTCGTTAAATAAATATTCGCAAAAATTAAATATTTTAAAAATTAACGAAAAATTAAATAAAATTGGCGATTATGAGCCTTTAACATTTAAAAAAGAAGAAATTCCGCAGGTTTCCGTGATTATTCCTGTTTACAATCAGTTTAACTATACATACAATTGTTTAAAATCAATATTGTTAAATTCAGGAAGTCAAATCAGTTATGAAATTATAATCGCCGATGACTGTTCAGATGACATTACATTGCAGATAACAGAAATTATTCATAATATATCTATCATAAGAACAGGAGAAAATTTAAGATTTTTAAGGAACTGCAATAATGCCGCCAAACATGCCAGGGGAAAATATATATTATTGCTTAACAATGATACACAGGTGCAGGAGAACTGGCTTTTTCCGCTTGTAGAGTTAATGCAAAGAGACGATTCAATTGGAGCTGTTGGATCAAAAATGCTCCTTGGAAACGGAATGATTTTTGAGGCTGTAAGCGTAATCTGGAATGACGGCGGCGCCTGGAATTACGGACGAAACTGCAATCCCTGTCTTCCTGAATTTAATTATGTAAAGGAAGTAGATTATTTATCAGGCGCGAGCATGATGATTAAAAAAACAATTTGGGATGAACTTGGCGGTTTTGATACCCGATACGCTCCCGCGTATTATGAAGACCCTGATTTGTGTTTTTCCATAAGAAGTCACGGCTATAAGGTAATGTACCAGCCGGCTTCTGTAGTAGTGCATTTTGAAGGCGTTTCCAATGGAACAAATGTATCACAGGGGCAGAAACAATATCAGGTAATTAATCAAAAAAAATTTTATGATAAATGGAAAAACATTCTTCTAAATCAACAATTTCCCAACGGGAAGAATGTTTTTTACGCAAGAGACAGAAGCAGAAAAAAGAAAACGCTTCTAATGATAGATCATCATATTCCGCATTATGACAGAGACGCAGGATCAAAGACCGTTTTTCATTTTTTAAAATTGTTCTCTAAACTAAATTTTAATATAAAATTTATCGGAGATGATTTTGTTAAATATGAACCTTACGCTTATACTCTTGAACAAATGGGAATTGAAGTTCTTTACGGTAAGTATTATTTAAATAACTGGAAACAATGGATTAAAGATAACGGTAAATATATTGATTATGTTTTTTTAAACCGTCCGCACGTTTCTGTAAAATATATCGATATAGTAAAAAAATATACCAAAGCCCGTATTATTTATTACGGGCACGATTTGCATTTTCTGCGTGAATCAAGAGAGTATGAACTAACCGGAAAAAAATATAAACTAAAATCATCGCGTAACTATAAAAAGCTCGAAATCTCCATAATGAAAAAANCGGATGTTGTATATTATCCGTCGGAAATAGAAGTAAATGTAATAAAAGAAATTGATTCCACNGTTAATTGTAAATCGGTGCCGATGAATATTTTCCCNGTTTTGGATTATACAGGTTTTGATTATAATAAAAGAAACGGTTTAATTTTTGTCGGCGGTTTTAATCATTCTCCCAATATCGATGCCGTATTGTGGTTTGTAAATGAAATAATGCCGGAATTAAGAAAAAATCTTTTTGGCGTTAAACTGTATGTAATCGGCTCAAATACAATAGACAAAATAAAGAAGCTGGAATGTGATGATGTTAAAATATTAGGCTATCTGGAGGACAGCGTCCTTGATGAATATTATGAAAAATGCAGGGTGAGTATAGTCCCGTTAAGATACGGAGCAGGCGTAAAAGGAAAGCTCCTGGAAGCCATGAATAAAAAAGTTCCTGTTATAACAACATCAATCGGCGCGGAAGGATTGCCGCAGGTAAGTGAATGCTTAATAACCGCTGACGAAGCTCATGATTTTGCAGGAAAACTTGTCAATATGTATAGTAATGAACATTTATTAAAAGAACTATCGGAAAACGGGTATCAATATATTCAAAAACATTTTACATCGGAAAGCGTAATAAAAATATTTAAAACAGATTTTGATTTAGTATAAAAATTTAATAAATCATTTTTGATAAGCCTTGTTTGCGTTTGCAAACAGGGCTTTTTTTTGCCCAAACGGCATGATTATACGCATTTACGCGTGTGTGCATGTACGTATTTACGCATTCGCGCATATTATCCATATTGATCATTATGAAAAATTTGGTTATATTGTGCTATATGGAGTTAAAATGATTGTTTCGTTAAAAAACATCTGCAAAAGTTATCAAATGGGCAATTTAGAAGTACAAGCGCTAAAGGGCATAGATCTTGACATAATGGAAGGCAGTTTTATATGTATCGCAGGTCCTTCAGGTTCCGGAAAGACGACTTTGCTCAATATAATCGGTCTAATAGACAATTTTACAAGCGGCGCCATGGCGATAAACGGCGTTGAAATTACAGAGCAGGACAGGGAAGAACTTGCTCGTCTTCGCAGGGATATGCTTGGATATGTGTTTCAATCATTTAACCTTTTACCTGTATTAAATGTTTTTGAGAATGTAGAGCTTCCGCTGGTTATCTCAAAAAAGGGAGGCTCAAAATCCGAGAGGGCTGCGAGGGTGGATTATCTGCTCGAAGAAGTCGGACTTACGGACAGAAAAAGCCATCTTCCGGCAGAGCTTTCAGGCGGTCAGCAGCAGAGGGTGGCAATTGCGCGCGCTCTGGTTACAAGCCCGAGGATTGTTCTCGCGGATGAGCCGACCGCCAACCTTGATTCAGAAACAGGAGAAATAGTTTTAGACTTGATGAAAAAAATCAATAAAAGCGAAAAAACAACATTTATTTTTTCTACTCATGATCCAAAGATTTGGAATATGGCAGATCAGGTTATTTTTCTTCATGACGGTCTTGTTAAGTCACAAGAGGCGGGGCAGTAATGGCTTTTTATCTTGCTTTTCTCAATGTTGTCAGAAACAGCAAAAACAGTTTAATTATTATTCTGCTTATCGCGGCGATTATTTTTATTTTTTTTGCCGGCAACAGCGTTATAGAAAGATCAAATATCAGCATGCATAATTCGTTTATAAACAGCCTTACAGGCGATGTTGTGATTCAAAAAAAAGGCGATATCAGCATGAATTTATTCGGAGCGAATACGCCTGTAATTGACGAGTTTTTTGTAATTCCGTCGCTGCCTCTTTATGACGAGATAATAAAAATCGCCGGAGGCGAAAGCGGCATTAAAGGAATTACCAGCCAGGTTTCCGGAAAAGCGTTTTTGGATATGCAGAATGTCCGCGATTCTGTTTTACTGTGCGGCGTGGACGCGGATACTTATTTTTCCATGTTCCCGGGTTTTATATTAAGAGAAGGGAAGTTTTTGCGTAACGGAGAAACCGGCGCCATGATCTCCCTTGAACGCGCCCAGAGGATTCAAAGGCACTCGGGGGTATATCCTCAGATTGGCTCTCCAATGCTTTTAACATCAGGCGGAAATTTCGGCTTTAAAATCAGGGAAGTTCCGCTTGTTGGAATCTTCAGCTATCAAAATCCCGGTTTGTTCATGAACGAAATTGTAATTATTGATCCGCAGACAGTAAGGGTTTTAAATTCAATTCAGGCGGCGGTATCGCAGGAGATCAATATCGGAAGCGACGCTGTTATGCTTTTGGATTCTGATATCGACGATATTTTTAATTTTGATACGCAGAGCCGGACTGTTTTTGATGAAGGATTTTCGGCTGACTATCTTCACACATGGTTTGCAGATAACCGCATTGATGATAACGCAGGCGAATTAACAGGCGGAGACTGGAATTTTATTATCATAAGTCTGGAAAAAAGCCAGAACGCAAACGCTTTTATAAGCAATATAAATAGGATGATCGAACCTCTCGGCGCTGTTGCCGTAGACTGGAGAACTTCCGCAGGTATTTCTCCGATTCTTTTGCTTCTTGTTCAGGTTTTATTTAATGCAGGAATGTTTCTTGTTTGCATTGCCGGTATTTTAACGGTAATAAATGTATTATTGATTTCCGTGTTCAGGAGAACAAGAGAAATCGGCACGCTGCGCGCGATAGGAGCATCTGATATTTATATCGGCTCCCTTGTTTTTCTGGAAAATATCGCCTTGTCTGTAATGGCAGGAATTGCAGGCATTTTTGCAGGTTATCTTTTTATTGACTGGATTAATTCGCAGTCTTTAAAAATAACAAATGAATTAATTGCATCCATGCTTGGAGGTGCCGTTTTATCGCTTGTGTTTATTCCTCATGTAGCGCTGCAATCCCTGCTGCTTTCTGTTGTATTGGGAATAGTTGTATCGATTTACCCTTTGCATGTAACTCTTAAAATACAGCCGATACAAGCTGTGAGGCACGGATAATGGAAAAAATTAATATGCTCATTAAACTGGGAATAAAATATTTACAGCGGTATAAAAGGCGTTTTGGTTTTTTATTCGCGGCTCTTGCGTTTTGTTTTGCAATTGTAACATTTATTACCTCTACAAAAGACAGAATGTATGACAATGTTTATTATTCCGCTCAGTCGCATTACGCCGGGGATATTGTAGCTGTAGGTTATAATTCAAATATGTCTTTTACCCATCATTTGGGCGCGGAGGAAATCAAGGCAATTTATGACGCCGCAAACCTCGCGCAGATTAATTCGCAGCATATTGTTAAAAGAACTTTTTTTGGCAATACAGGCGTTGTTTATTTTAACGGAATCCCGGTTACGCAAAAATATATTATTGGCTGCGACTGGGAAAATGAAAAGTTCCTTTTTGACAGAATGTATTTTACTTCCGGCAAAAATGAATCGTTAGGTGATGATGGAATATTTATTTCTTCTCCTGTAGCGGATCAGCTTGGCGCGGCATTGGGGGACAGCGTAACTCTGGAAGTAGATAATAAACTGGGGCAAAAAAACACAAGGCAGTTTATAATAAGGGGAATAGTGCAGGATTCATCGATATTCGGTTACTATAAGGTATATATTTCCAGATTATCGCTTAATAATCTCCTGCTTTTTGAAGATGATGACTGCTCCACAATCGGCATATTTTTGAAAAAACCTTCAACCGCTCAAAAAGCGCGCAGTCAGCTTCACATGATTTTATCCGGGAAAATACAGAGGGAGCTCCTTGGACCGCTTGTTCAAAACAGGGAAGAAATGAACCGTGAGATATACGGCGCATGGACATGGAATGGAACCAAAATACTTTTATATACAATGCCTGTTTATTTATCAGAAATATCTCAGCTTATGGACGCAATGGATTATATAACTTATTTATTGTACGGAATAATGCTCTTTATAATTTTTATTAGCGCCTCCGTTACATACAAGTTAATACTTCATGAACGCGCAAAAGAAATGGGCATTATGAGAGCCATTGGTTTTTTTGCAAATGATTTAAGAACTGTTTTATGGACGGAAGTTTTAATATTGGGGGTAATATCGCTTTTTACCGGTATTATGCTTTCCGCTGTAATAAGTCTTGTATGTTCTTTTATTTCCTTTGACTGGATTCCCGGTTTTGAGATTTTCCTTAGAAATGGAAAACTTACCGCGCTTTATCTGTCCGGTACAATTTTACAAAACATGATTTTAACATTATTGGTTTTATGCGCCGCGGTTTATTTTCCTTCGTCGCGGGCATCAGATAAAAATCTTCCATCACTTTTGGCAGGAGAGCCGTTATGAAGATTCGTTTTAATATAACTAAAAATATTTTATTTTTGATTTTCTTGTTTTTTTTATTGTCAGGATTATACGCTCAGCAGGGAGCTTCTTCCGATCAGCAGCTGCTTGCAAGGGTTGATTCTCTTGTCAGTTATACAAACTCGGATTTTCAGGCGGAATATGTTATCGTGCAGGACAGACCAGGTCATCCCAGAGCTACAACTGTCGCAGGAATCTTCCGCAGGGATTCAAGAGAACAATATGTAATAATTATTATGGAACCGCAGATTAGCAGAGGGCAGGGATATCTTAGAGAAAGAAACACATTATGGTTTTATGATCCGCAGAGCAGAAGATTTAACACAACCTCCAACACGAGCCGTTTTCAAAATACAAACGCAAGAAATTCAGATTTTACCCGTTCTACCCTGGCGCAGGATTACAGGGTTACATCAGGAGAGAATGTAAGACTGGGAAGATTTAATTGCAGATTGTTAACGCTGGAAGCTGTTACAACGGATGTAACGTATCCAAGAATGAAAGTCTGGATAAGCGAAGACAACCTTCTTAGAAAAGCGGAAGATTACAGTTTATCCGGGCAGCTTCTTCGCACATCCGTGATATCTGATTACTACAATATAAACGGACGTTTTGTTCCGCGTCAGATACTTTTTGTAGATGAGCTTTTGGGTTCTGTTGTAAACGGCGCTTTTGTAAACGAAAGAACGCAGATAACAATTAACAAGCCTTCATTTAACAGGATAGCCGACTCTGTTTTTTCATTAACATTTCTGGAATCTGTCAATAGATGAGAATATTTTTATTTCTTTTATCAATGTGCGTTTTTTTCATTAATATTTTCGCGCAGGATGCAATAAATTTAATTGATATACAAAGAGGCAGTCTTGATTCCGTCTTTGACAGTGAATCTCCTGAATTTCAGGATGAGTCTTTTGCCGGGGATTCATCCGTAATAAATGATTTAAGAAGACGCGGCATTGAATTTGACGCTTCTTATGAGTTCAGGGGAGCTTTAAATCCGGGATGGAACATGCGCCCCTGGGAGTTTGACGGAAGCGAACAATTTTCATGGGCTATCGGCGTTTTAATGCGCGCTTCCCTGGGCATGACGGCTCAGGTTTCTGATTCTTTCCGCGTAAGAACAATAGTTAAAATTGATATACCAAGCGAAAAGAATGGCGAATTTTTTTCATTGGGAGACTTCTTTTTTGATTATAATTTTTTGGACAGGGTTTTTCTGCGCGCCGGAAAATATGAACAAAGTTGGGGAGTTTCACCTAACTTTAGCTTTACAAATCTGCTCTCAAGAATCGCGCTTCTTGATATTCTTCCGCCTGAATTGCCGCAACCTGACGGAGAATCATATATAGTAAAATTTGACATCCCGATAGGCGTGGGAGGTCTTCAGCTCCTGTCCCTTACAAGGGTTAATATAGCCGGAGGCGATACTCCGACACGCGAAACAATAGGCTACGGCGGAAAATACAATCTTGCCTTCCGGTGGGCGGATTTTAACATCGGTGTTTTTTATCAGGATTATATGGCAGCGCGCGGATTTTTTTCGGTTAAGACTTCTATTTTGGGCGTTGATTTTTATAATGAATGGCTGGCGGTTTATAATCATCATACGGATGATTCATTAAGATACGCTTTTAATATAGGGTTTTCCAAAAATTTTTTTAATAATAAAATGGAAATAAACTGCGAATACTTTTACAACGGAGAAGAGTCAACTGAATTTTTTCAGCCAGAGACAGAGTTTCGCAGGATGGAAACATCGCCTTTCCTGGAGGAACATAATTTTGCCTTTAATTTCCTTTACCGCTTTTCAGGAAAATTAAATCCAAGATTTTTTACAAGAGCGCTGTACGCTTCGACAGACAGAGATATCGGTGTTACAACCCGCGAACAATCACTGAGTATCACTCCCGGTTTTAGGGTAACTCCTTTTCCAAATTTGGATATTTATCTGGCTGTTCCTTTCGCGCTTGGAAATGGTTATTATTTTAGATCAGCCAAAAATGTTCTTGAGCAGCACAGACCATTCAGCGTTGTGCTGTATGTAACTTTTCATGGAAGCGTTCGGACGGGACAAAAGTAACAGGTTTTGGGTTTCCATATAAATTGACATTTAAAACAATAGACTATATAGTTTCGTTATGGAACTTGTAAAAAACGGTAAAACAAAAGACGTATATAAATTGTCGGATGGTAATTTTCTTTTAAAATTCAAGGACACTGTTACAGGTCACCCGTCAGGCGAGTCTGATCCCGGCGGCAACACGGTTATTGGGACTGTAGCCGGAGTAGGCAGTGCCGCGCTAAAAATGACAATCTATTATTTTGAGCTTTTAAAAAAACTAAACATACACACTCATTATGTAAGCTCGGATTTATCAAAAAATGAGATGGTAGTTCGTCCGGCGAAACCATTTGGAAAAGGTCTTGAGTTTGTAGTGCGCTACAAGGCGGCAGGGAGCTACGTTAGAAGATTCGGTCTGTATTGCAATGAAGGCGAAGAGCTGCCTGCTGTTTTTGAAGTAACCTTAAAAGACGACGAGCATGATGATCCTCCGGCTACAAAAGAGATTCTTTGCGCTCTAAAACTTTTAACAGCGCAGCAATACGATGAAATTCAAAGCGAAGCTGTTAAGATCTGCGGTATTGTAAAGAGTGATCTTGAAAACCGCGGGCTTGAATTAATCGATATAAAGGTTGAATTCGGCATGGTTGACGGAAAAATCGCTCTGATTGACGAAATAAGCGCAGGAAACATGCGCGTTTATCAAAATGGAAGCAAGCTGGACTATATTGCGCTTTCAAACCTTGTAAAATGATCCGGTTTAATACGATTTTTGTAAAAAAAAAGATAATATTTAGCTTGAATATGTAAAAAAACTTTNAATTTTCCCTCCTGCGCTTGTCATAAGTCCATAAATAATATACAATTAACGTGAATCAGTTTGTACTTGGGAGGGGAGAACTGAAAACACCGAAATTTGCCCTGCTGCTCGCGGCAGGGTTCCTAATCGTCATACCTGCAATCTCTGCTCAGGACGCTGCCCAGGCTGTCGTCTCGGATGAATCTGCCGCCGCGGAAGATCAGCCGGGAACACCTGAATTTACCTATACTTTCGATGACACCCCGGCTTCACCAATGGCTGTTCAGGGTCCATCCGTATGGATCGTTATAAGAATGGTTTTGGTTCTGGCTCTTGTCGCCGCCTCCATTTACGGAGCGCTTTATTTTATTAAACGCGTTTCCAAACCCGCCCAAAATCAAGACCCGTTTTTAAAAGTGCTTGCAAGCTCTCATCTTGGTTCCAACCGTTATGTGCATATAGTCGCGGTCGGAAGCAGCGCGTATCTTTTGGGCGCTGCGGAAGGCGGCGTAAATATCATAAGCAAAATAGAAGACAATGATATTGTAAACGCGATGCTCCTTGAGGATTCCAAAAAAAACGCCGAGTCAGCGCAGGCTCCCGACTTTTTATCAATTCTTCGCCGTCTTGGCGCTTCGGTAAAGGGAAACGCTGTTCCCACAGCTGATGAAAACCGTGCAAATCTTATTCGTACGGATTTCATCCGTAAAAGCCGCGAAAGGCTCAAGGGACTGTGATGCGCCATATAAATACAAGTAACAAGGAGCGGATGATAGGCAGCAGAGAGCGGATGTTTTCGCGTCTGCTTCCGGTTTTCGTTTTTATTTTTATTCTCATGCCGTGTATGATTAACGCGCAGGATTTTCCGGGCGCGGCGGCAAGAGGCACTGTAGAGATGCCTTCTCCGCCGGGGCCGCCTGTAATTCCTTTTATCGATCTTACTATAAGAAATCCGCAAGGCGGGCAGGAAGTCGCTTTTTCTTTGCAGCTTCTTCTTCTTCTTACCGTTCTGTCTCTCGCTCCAAGCATTATTATTTTAATGACAAGTTTTCTTCGTGTTTCCATCGTTCTGGACTTCGTAAAACGCGCCCTTTCATTACAGCAGGTTCCTCCCAACCAGGTAATTTTGGGCATTTCGCTCTTTCTTACAATTTTTATAATGTGGCCTACGTTTAGTCAAATTTATGATAATTCGCTGCGTCCGCTTTCATCAGGAGAGATGTCTGTAGAAAACGCCTACAGGGCGGCGGAAAATCCTCTTAGAGACTTTATGTTCCGCCAGATGTCGCGCGAACTTGACGGACGTCCCGGCGTATTGCAGCGTAACAGCAACATTGAACTTTTTATGGCGATGCGCGATCTTGATCCTCCGAATGGTCCTGATGATATACCAACTTATGTTTTAATTCCGGCTTTTATTTTAAATGAATTAACCATAGCTTTTAAAATCGGAATAATGCTTTTTATTCCTTTTATTGTTATCGACATGGTTGTGGCGAGCGTTCTTATGTCAATGGGCATGATCATGCTTCCTCCCATTATGATATCCATGCCGTTTAAATTAATCCTGTTCGTTCTGGTTGACGGATGGGGACTATTAACGAATCAATTGATTCGTTCATTTATGTAGGAGCTTAAGAATGAGTACGGGCGATATAATAATGCTTTTACGCGGAGGAATATTTCAGGTTTTAATTATGGCGGCTCCGATTTTGCTGTCGGCGCTGGCTGTTGGTTTGGTTATAGCGATATTGCAGGCTGCAACATCGATTCAGGAACAAACGCTGACATTTGTTCCCAAGATGGTGGTAATTCTTGTAATGCTCGCTGTTTTCGGCGGAATGATGTTTAACTCGCTTGGAGATTACACTATCGAGCTTTTCAAATTAATTCCTGAAATGGCAAGATAGACGGAGATTAAATGATAGAAGGCGCGGTTTTAAATTATATTCTCTCGTTTGGACCTGTATTCCTCCTGATTGCGGCGAGGGCTCTTGCCATGATCCAAACCACGCCTCTTCTTTCTTCGGAAGCTGTTCCGATGACGGCCAGAATAGCTCTCGCGGGGCTCGCCGCTTTTGCCGCCATTCCCACAGCGGAAGTTTTTATGGCTGCCAATTCACCTAACGGAATTGTAACGCTTCCCGGCGGTACGTTAAGCGATTTACGTTTTGAAGCGTTCAGTTTTAGGTTTGCCCTTCTTTTGATTGGCGAAGCCATAATAGGCATTATAATAGGTTTTTATATAACGATTATATTCGCCGCCTTTTCTACAGCGGGTCAGTTTTTCTCTCTGCAGATGGGTTTTGGAGCGTCGGAAACATTCGACCCTGTAGCTCAAATAGAAAACCCGCTTATGGGTCAGTATTTTAACCTTGTCTCCATGCTGATATTCGTTGTTATAGGCGGTTTTCATCAGCTTTTTCTCGGCGGTTTTTGGAGATCTGTGCAGACAATAAATGTCATTTCGCTGATCGACGGCAGAGAGCCTGTTGTTACAATGATGGCAACGGGGCTTTCACGCCTGTTCTTTGACGCGATTGTTATTTCGCTTCCGATTCTTGGAACGCTCTTTCTTACTTCGCTCACGACAGGGCTTATATCAAAAGCGGCGCCGCAGATCAATATTCTTTCTGAAGGTTTCCCGATTTCAATTATAACAGCTTTTGTTTTAATTTTAGCGTCGTTGCCGTTCCTTATCGAAGCATTTTCGCTGGTTCTTGATTCCGGTTTTAGAAATATACAAACCCTCTACATTCAAATAGGACGCCAGATCACGGGAGGAGGGTATTGATGATTAAAGAATTAAGAATCAGGAATGATGAATTCCTTATTGACCTCCAGTGGTTTGCTGATGATAACGATGAAGACGCTCCGGGGAAAACCGAGCAGCCAACAGAACATAAGTTAAAAAGGCTGCGAGAAGAAGGACAGGTAGTAAAAAGCCAGGAACTGGTAGGCGCTATTGGTTTGATTTTACCGGGATTTTTATTGCTTTTCCTCGCACCCGGCATGCTTAGAACATGTGTGGAAATGCTGCGGTTTTTCTTTCTTAGATCTACAGAGCTTGATCCGACAAAGGACGCGATTATTTCCGGCAATTTCTTTATTTATTTTATTCGTCTGGCTGTTCCGGTTCTCGTGGTATCCGTGATAGCCGCTATTTTTTCCAATATCGCGCAATTGGGCGGATTTCTTTTTACAACAAAGCCGCTTATGCCGAATTTTTCAAAAGCTATCCCAAAGTTCGGGCAGTATTTTAAAAGAATTTTTTCTACAGAAGGTCTTTTTAATCTTGGAAAATCTCTCGCCAAAATTGTGATTATAGGCATTGTCGCTTATTTATTTATAAGCGCGGATATTAAAAAACTGCTTAACCTTCAAAAATCGGATCCTTATGACGGTCTTGTTATTGTCGCTTCAATAGCGATCAGGATGCTGATTGTTGTTTCGCTTATTCTGCTTATTCTGGGAATCGCCGATTACTTTTTCCAGCGCTGGCGTTTCCGTGAGCGGCACAAAATGACACGTTACGAGATAAAAGAAGAAATGAAAATGTATGAAGCCGATCCAATGATCCAGAGCAGAATACGAAGCCGTTTCAGGGAGATGCTTAAGCAGAATATTAACACCTCTGTTCCGCAGGCGGATGTTGTAATTACAAACCCGACTCACTTATCCATAGCGTTAAAATATGAACAGGCTTCAATGAGCGGTCCTATGGTAACGGCGAAAGGCGCGGATGAAATGGCCGCGAAAATAAGAGAAATAGCAAATGAGCATGAAGTTCCGCTTGTAGAAAATAAACCGCTTGCGTGGGCGCTGTACCGTGAAACTGATGTTGGAGATATAATTCCGGAGGCGTACTGGAATACAGTCGCCGTTATTTTAAGTAAAGTCTGGCGTCTTAACGAAGAAAGACGCGACAAGAAAAGCGCATAACGTATGTTATGCGCCATTTCCTAAAAAGGAGGGGAAAGAATGGCTGATGCCGCGCTTGGCGCAGAAAAAACCGCAAACCCGCTGGGATTTTTAAGAGACAGCTTTCCCGCTGTAGCGGTAATTACGATCGTCCTCGCTATTATTCTTCCCATGCCTCCTGTAATTCTTGACGCTCTTATGGCGATCAATCTTGTTTTTGCTCTTATGGTGCTTCTTATTGTCTTATATACGCAAAAGCCGACAGAGTTCAGCCTGTTCCCTACATTACTGCTTGTTTCTACGGTTTTCAGCCTTGCGCTTAACGTTTCGTCCACGCGTCTTATTTTAACTCAGGGAGCAAGATTTGAAGGGCAGATGATAAAGGCTTTTTCCAGCTTCGTTGTAGGTTCAAGCGGAAACGAAGGACTTGTAGTAGGTTTTATTATATTTATTATTATTATCGCCGTGCAGGTAATTGTAATAACAAAGGGAGCTACCCGCGTTTCCGAAGTCGCCGCGCGTTTTACATTGGACAGCATGCAGGTAAAAATGATGGGAGTAGAATCGGAATACAATCTCGGGGCTATCTCGGAAGAAGAAGCGCAGAAAAGAAAAGCGCAGATACAGAAAGAATCAGATTTTTACGGATCAATGGACGGAGCGAGTAAATTTATATCAGGTAACGTAAAAGTCGGCGTATTTATAATTATTGTAGAAATGCTCGGCGGATTTATAATCGGCTCTGTTATGTATAACGAGCAGGATGTTATAAGCACTTATATAAAACTTGCGATAGGCGACGGACTTGTAACCCAGCTTCCCGCTCTTTTAATCTCTACCGCCATGGGTATTATTGTTACAAGAGCCGCCGCTACAGGCATTCTTGTAAACCAGGTTGTCGAACAGATACTGGAACGCGACGCGATTGTTTACTGGATTTGCGCGGCGGTGCTTGTTGTTCTGGCTATTCTTCCGGGATTCCCGTGGTATGTTTTAGTTCCTATCGCAGTTTTAGTCGCTTTTCACGCGCACAGAACCGGACAGAAAAAGAAAAGAGTGGAAGTCTTTAACGAGACAATGCAGAAAACGCGCGCTCAAAGCGAAGAACAACCGGCAGATTTTCCGCCGGTTGCTCCGTTAGACGCCCTGTCCCTTGAGCTCGGCTACGGACTTGTACCGCTTGTCGAAAAAGAAAAAGGAGCGGAGCTTTTGGAAAGAGTGCATGGCGTAAGAAGGCAGTCGGCTTATGATCTGGGTCTTGTAATTCCAAAGGTGCGCATCATGGATAACTCAATACTTGAGCCGTCCGAATACTGCTTTAAAATAAAAAATGTTGATTCTGGAAGGGGAAAAATACGTCTTGGCTATTTCCTTTGCATAAACCCCGGAACTGCAACGGAAGAAATGGAAGGCGAAAAAACCGTAGACCCGGCGTTCGGGCTTCCCGCGATTTGGATAGATCATGAAAAGAGAGACGAAGCCGAAAGAGCGGGTTACACGGTAGTAGATCCTCCATCGATTATTGCAACGCATTTAACCGAAATTATCCGTAAGCACGCGGCGGAAATACTGGGTCTTCAGGATACGCAGATAATTTTGGATACGCTAAGAAAGGATTACCCGGCTGTTGTTGACGAAGCTCTAAGAGAGGGCAGGGGATTGCGCGTAACAGAAGTGCAGAAGATACTTCACGGTCTTTTACGCGAGAGGGTGTCCATAAGAAACCTTGTATCCATTCTGGAAGCAATCGCGGATTACGCTCCTGTGTCAAAAAATATCTGGTTCCTTACAGAAAAAGCAAGACAGGCTCTTGCAAGCCAGATTTGCCAGCAGTACGCAGATGATGACCACCGCCTTCGCGTGCTTACGATTGATCCCGCTCTTGAACAGAGAATTATCGACGCAAAATATGAAACCGCGTCCGGTATTGTCTGCGCTATGGATCCGCCTACGCAAAAAGCGTGGATTAGAGCGGTTGTAAAAGCGGTTACCGCTGTTAAGGAAAAAGGATGGATGCCTGTTGTGCTTTGTTCAGAACAGGCGCGTTTCCTTGTAAAGAATTCAACAGATCGTGAACTGCCGGATTTGGCGGTTTTATCCGTTCCCGAGATTGTTCCCGGTATTATACCGGAAGCAGTTGGAATGATTAGATTGGAAGATACGGAGCAGTAAGATGGAAATGTACATTGAGCAGGGTGAAAGCCGGATGGATTGTGAGCTGAAAATTGCCTCAAAATACAAACGCCCTTTTCAAATTTTGAATCAAAGAGATATCAGGTTCGGCGGTTTTATGGGAATATTCGCCAAACCCGGCGTTCAGGTTGAATTTATTTTTACACAGAACAGATCGCCGTTATCCGCGTCGAATGTTTTGGGGCATCACAGCCTTTCCGGTAACCAAAATGGTTTTAATCACTCAGGCAGCCAGAACGGCAATAATCTGGAAGAAGCCAAAAAGAAAGTGCTTGCGGCAGCGAGCGAAGCGAAGCAGTCTGTGCTCGAGAACAGAAGCGAAACGTCTTCGGGCGGAAGAGAAGCCTCTCAGCAAATTCTTGACGCGCTAAAAGAGTTAAAAGAAAAAGTAGAAAAAAATGGAACTGCAGGCGGCGTAAAACATGAGCATCCGGCAATTGCCCGGGTGACAGAACTGTTAAAGGATAATGATTTTTCCGAGAAATACATTAGCGTAATTATGGAAAGGCTGCATAAAGAACTGCCGCTTGAGCAGCTTGAAGATTCTGATTTGCTACAGGATAAAATTCTTGAATGGATTGGCGAAAGTATCAGTATATACAGGGAAGAAAGTCTCCCCGAATACGCCGCAAAAAAACCCAAAATTATGGTTCTTATAGGTCCGACAGGAGTTGGAAAAACTACAACCATTTCCAAACTTGCGGCGATTTACGGAATCGGCACTGATGAAATCTCCGCGATTAACGTAAGAATGATCACAATTGACGCTTTCCGTATCTGCGCAAAAGAGCAGTTGGAACAAATCGGAAACATCATGCAAATACCGGTTTCCTGCGTTGTTAACAAGCACGATTTAAAAAAGGAAATCGCTCTTTACAGCGAAGGCACAGATCTCTTTTTAATTGATACGATTGGAAAAAGTCCCAAAGACGCGTCTAAACTGGGCGAGATGAAAGAGATACTTGACGGAGCCGGAAAAACGGCGGAGTTTCACCTTGTTGTGAGCGCGGCTACAAAGACTTCCGATATAGAAGATGTAATGAGGCAGTTTGAGCCTTTTAACTATAAATCTGTTATACTGACAAAGCTGGACGAAACTGATCGCATAGGAAATTTAATTTCCGCTCTTTGCGAAAAAAGAAAATGCGTATCGTACATAACAGACGGGCAGACAGTTCCTGTGGATATAAGAAGAGCGTCAGTAACGCGTTTTCTTATTAATCTTTGCGGTTTTAAGGTAAACCGGGATAAAATAGAAAATATTTTCCCGTCGGGAGAAGCCGACCAATTCAAGTGGAGATAAAAATGGAAGATCAAGCAGAGAAGTTACGGGAAATAATGAAACGTAAAAAAGACGGCGCTCCCGCCCCAAAAGGAGCGCAAGCCTCAAAAGCGTCTGTAAAACCTTCAGATAAAGCGAGAATTATTACGGTTACTTCCGGAAAGGGCGGCGTAGGAAAAACAAACCTTTCTGTAAATATGGCTCTTGCTTTTGCCCGTCTTGGAAAAAAAGTTATTGTTTTGGACGCAGACCTTGGACTTGCGAACGTAAACGTTATGCTAAACATGATCCCAAAATATAACCTTTATCATGTTATTAAAAAACAAAAAACAATGCGCGAAATTCTTGTAGAAACAGAATACGGGATTTCTATCGTAGCGGGAGCTTCCGGCTTTTCCCAGATAGCGAATATGGGCGAGGAAGACAGAAAAGATTTTATCGCTGAACTGGATTCGCTTTCAAACGCCGATATCGTGATTATTGATACAAGCGCGGGCGTATCAAGCAATGTATTGGATTTTATCGCCGCCGCGGACGACGCTGTTATTATTACAACGCCTGAGCCGACAGCGATTACAGACGCTTACGGAATTATTAAAATAATTGCTACTGAATATGATTCTCTGAATATGGGGCTTAAATTGGTCGTTAACCGCGCGAAAGGAGCGGCTCAGGCAAAAAGCGTCGCCGACAGGATGATCAATATTGCCGGTCAATTTNTNAATNTAAAAGTNGATTATTTAGGTTTTATTTATGATGATACTGCCGTTCAGCACGCTGTTTTAAGGCAAAAGCCTTTTATGGTAGTAGACCCAAAATGCAAAGCAAGCATCTGCGTTCAGCATATTGTGGATCGTATGGACAGAAATAAACCGGGAGAAACGGCGGGATTTACGGCGATGTTAAAAAGATTTTTTAAATCATCATCGCAGGATACAAATGATATTTAAGGATAAAAGAGGATAAAAGTGTCAAGTGTCAGATGGGGTGCGATAACCGGAATTACCGCGTGTTTTCTTTCTGTATTCCTCGGCGTTCTCTTTGATGTAAGAATTTTTCATATTATTTTAAGAGGCTTTATTTTCGGCACTGTATTTTTCGGATTCGGGTTTGGTCTAAGAGTTGTAATTAATTCATTTTTCCCGGAATTACTGTACAACGACGATGAATCAATTACCCAGGATCAAGGGCAAATTGGCTCGCAAATCAATATCACATTGGACAGCGCGGGAGAATATGCCGTNCCCGAATTNTTTAAAAATGACGGTGATCAGCAGGAAATGGGCAATATTGAGGANCTGATAGCAGGTATATTTAGGCCGGGAGGCGCATCTGAAAGCAGAACATCCGCTCCAAAACCATCTTTTTCACCTATAGACGCTATGAGAGAAGCAGGATATAATAATGTAGGGGGAGGTCAGGACGACTTACAGGATTTATCCGTTTTTCAAAGGCCGTCCGCCGAAAGCCAGTCTGCCGCGCAGCAGCAATTTACCCCGGCTTTTGGAGATGGAGACGACAGCGGACTGGGAGGTTTGCCCGATCTTGATATGATGGCGAGGGCTTTTTCATCCGCTTCCGGCGGTTCTTCCGCTGCGGAATCGATGCCGTCACCGTCTTTTGAGCCGATGCCGCCGCCTCCGTCAATGTCATCGATGTCATCGATGCCGATGATGGCGGAGATTGATAGTGTAGTTGAGTCTGCGCGGGCTCCTTTATCGTCAAATAAACCGCAGGCGCTTGAAGGTGATTTTGATCCCAAGAGTTTAGCGGAAGGCATTAGAACAGTATTGAGTAAAGATTAATAAAGGGTAGGTTTGGGAATGCCGGGAACCACAGTGAGCCCCAGGGGCGAGATTACCAGCGCAGAAAAAACAGAAGAAGAACTCTGGCAGCAGTACCGCAAGACTAGAGATCCCGCGATAAGGGAAGCCTTTATAAAGCAATATGCCCCGCTTGTAAAATATGTTGCCGGAAAAGTCGCTGTAGGAATGCCCAATAATGTCGAGTTTGACGATCTTGTAGGTTACGGCGTATTCGGGCTGATTGACGCTATCGATAAATACGATCCGGAAAAAAATGTTAAATTTAAAACCTATGCCGTTACGCGCATTAGAGGAGCCATCTTTGACGAGCTTCGCCTGATCGATTTTGTTCCGCGTTCCGTAAGACAGAAAACCCGTGAAATTGAATCTACAATCTCAAGCCTGGAAGCGCACCTTGGCAGAACCGCTTCGGATCAGGAAATTGCGAACGCGATGGGAATGGATGAATCGGAATACATGAAAACGATTCAAAAAATTTCGGGCACTTCGATAATATCATTAAATGATTTATGGTACTCAGGCGATGATAACGACAAAGTTTCCATCGTAGACAGTATCGAGTCTCCGTCAAGCCTTAACCCTGACGTAATGGTAGTAAACGAAGAAATAAGGCGCGTTATTGTAGAAGCCATTAATGAACTTCCGGATAAAGAAAAGAAAATACTTGTTCTCTATTATTACGAGGACTTAACATTAAAAGATATAGGCAGAGTGCTTCAGGTAACAGAATCGAGGGTATCTCAGCTTCATACAAAAGCGGTTCTTCATCTAAGATCCAAGCTGACGAATATTAGAAAAGGTATTGTATAATCCTGTTCCGCTTTGGCGGGATATAAGGATTTATAATGAGCCGCGGGAGGTTCTGATCGTGATTGATTTTGTCCAGCTGCAGGAAATTGTTAAAAAGCAACTGGAACAGGACAGGCAAATCAGGTCTGTAGACGCGTCCGGTCCTACTCTGGAAGCGGCTGTTAACGAAGCTGTCGCGCTTCTTGATACTTCTATCCGCCGNCTTGAATACGAAATTATAGAAAGAGGCTCCTCAGGTTTTATGGGAGCCGGAAAAANAGACTGGGTGATCCGCGCTTATGAGCGCGTAACAGCCAGGAAAAAAGTAGAAACAGAAGAATTCCTCGTCGATGACGATCTTGACAGCGCCGCCGTAGTAATTAACAAAGACGGAGACGCTTTTGTTCAGTGCTGGAACGACGGCGTTTATATGAAAGTAATCGCTCCTGTAGGCGGCGGCAATAAAATATATTCAGGCTACGCGACGCAGGCGCTGCATGATAAAAATATAAATGATTTTGATAAAAACATGGTGGAAAAACTTGTTGATGAAGCCGCCGGAATGTATGTTAAAGTCGCCGAATATAAACATAACCCGATGAATGACGCAATGGCTCAGGTAGAAGTTGATGATTCAGAAATGCATGTGTTTGTAACCTTGATTCCTCCGGGAGAAGGAGGAGCAGACCTCACTGTTGACGCTTTTAAAAGTTTAATGACCCAGAACAGGGTATATCACGGAATAAAAGAAGAAGCGATGATCGAATTCGCTGATAAACCCGTATACAGGGAAAAGGTAGAGCTTGCAGAAGGATCGAAGGCTGTTAACGGCAAAGACGCCTATATACATTATTATTTTGAAACCGATCAAACAAAGATCAAATTAAAAGAAGGAAGCAACGGCAAGGTTAATTTTAAAGAACTTAATATTATTCAAAACGTTGTGCAGAATCAGGCGCTTGCGAAAAAAATGCCGCCCGAAGACGGGATAGACGGAAAAACTGTCACAGGAAAAGTGCTTCCCGCAAAATCAGGCAGTGATATACCTCTTCCTGTCGGAACAAATGTTCATGTCGGCGATGACGGCGACAGTATTCTAGCGGATATTAATGGTCAGGTTATTTTAGCGGGCGGCAAAATCAATGTTGAGCCTGTGTTAACTGTCGAGGGCGATGTCAATCTTAAAACAGGTAATATTATATTCCTTGGCACGGTTATTATTACAGGAAATGTTGAAGATGGATTTTCGGTTAAAGCTGCCGGCAATATCGAAGTAAAAGGAACTGTTTCCAAAGCGGAACTTGACGCTGAGGGAGATGTAATTATTTATCAGGGCGTAAACGGAAAAGGCGGAGGAAAACTCCGCGCCGGACGTTCCCTGTGGTCACGCTTTGTCGAAAACGCGAATATCGAAGCCGGCAATATGGTTGTTGTTTCTGACGGTATCATTAACTCCAATGTAGACGCGATTAAAAGTATTGTTGTTATGGGCAAAAGAGCCTGTATCATGGGCGGAAGAATCAGGGCAGGCGAGGAAATTAACGCGAAAGTTCTTGGTAATTCCACAAGCGGCACAGAAACAATCTGCGAAGTTGGTTTTGATCCTCACAGCAAAATTGAGCTTGAGCGTTTGATGGAAATTAAAACAAGCTCCGAAACAGAAATTGAAGATATGCGTCTGGACTTGCAAACGCTTATCAATACAAAAAAACAGCGTAAGTCACTGCCCGAGGACAAGGAATTATACCTGCAGGAATTAATGGATAGAAGACAGGTGTTAACGGAAGAACTAAAAAAAGCGGTGGAAGGAATCGAGAAGGTTCAGGAATATATGGGTCAGATTCAAGTGAGGGGACGCGTATCAGCTTCTACAAAAGTCTGGCCCGGCGTTAAGATATGGATTAGAGATGTAAAGGAAGATGTACGAACAGAATATAAAGCCGTAACCTTTATTTTGGAAAATGGGCTTATAAGGGTTTCTAAATATGAAGAACCCGATGAGCTTTCGAAGAAGGGACTTGATGGCTATAGCTCCGATTGATTTGCAGACAATATTTACTCAGGTTGAAAAAGTCGGCAAGGAGCAGGCTGCCGCCAAAGAAGGGCATGCCATGCAGCAGGCAATTCAAGGCGCTCATATACAGCGTAAAACAGAAGAACATATAAATCAGGTAAACGAAACGCAAAATACCGGCGAAGGCGCTGATAAAATTAATGATAAAAATCAAAAGCATGGCGGCAGGCAAACAGAAGAGCAAAAGGAAAGGGAAGAGGCTGAGAAGGAAGAAGAGAAACGCAGGCAAGCCGCTTTTAAAGACCCTTATTTGGGGAATAAAATCGATATAAGTTTATAAGAGTTAAAATGAATATTTTACATATTGTTTCGATAATTTGTCTGGCTCTTTGTTTTATAATGTTTTTATATCTTAAATGGCAGATTAAAAAACGCGCTTCTTTTTCCGGGTTTGAAGACAGGGGAGAAATAATTAAATTAATCGCGGATATAAATCACGTAACAGACAGGGATATGCAGCTTGTAGAAGACAGGGTTAATAAACTAAAGGTAATTTTACAGGATGTTGATAATCGGATTGCTCTTTATGAAAAAGATTTGGAAAATTTAACGCATAGGGAAAACGACAGAAGAGCGGAGAACAATAAAAAAACCGCATTGTATACTAATCTTGGGAAAGGGATACGCGCCGCCCTTGAGCATCCGCAGGATGTTTCACTTTCCTCTTCGCCGGAACTTTCTTCTGTGCCGCCTTCTTTGCCGCTTTCTTCATCACTTCCTTCGCAGGCGGTAACTACTCCCGGCGCATCTTCTTTTCAGGATTTACAAAACCCTTTGCCGCAAGCCGCGCTTTTTGAGGACATCCCCAAGCCGCTTCCTCCTTCCTCTCCTTTAAAACCGCCATCAAAGAAACAAATCCGAAGTTATATAGACCTTCTTGTAAATGAAGGGCTTTCTCCCGAAGAAATCGCTTCCCGTCTTGAAATCAGCGCGGCAGAAGTAAATCTTGCGATGAATTTAAGAAGAAAATAACAAACTGGAATAATAAACAAGGCATTGAAAAATATTAATTAATGCTGCATAGTTAATTAATGATAAAAAAAGCTGTCCTGATTTTGTCGCTCTTTATTCTTGTTAGCGGAATGTCTCTATACGCCCAAGGCGAGGATTTAATATTAAAGATAGCTGTTGTAGGGCCGGGGAATCAGCTTTATTTCTGGTGGGGGCATATTGCTTTAATAATAGATGATTCCAGAACAGGACGAAGCAATTTTTTTGATTATGGCATTTTTGATTTTAAACAGGAAAACTTTTTTTTAAATTTTGCTTTGGGAAGGCTTTTATACATCTGCGGCGTATCTCCCGCAACTGCGAATATGATTATATACGAAAGAACAAACCGCGATGTTATTATTTATACGCTGGACCTTCCGGCGCAAACAAAATTAAAGGTGCGGGAATTTGCGTTAATTAATGTGCTTCCGGAAAACAGGGAATATTTTTATCATCATTTTGACGATAACTGTTCGACAAGAATAAGAGATATAATCGATCTTGCCACGGACGGTCAATTTTATGAATACTACGGACAAATGGAAAGCCGTTTTACTTTAAGGGAACATGTGCGAAGACATACCTGGTTTTCGCCTCCCGCAGACTGGTTTTTAAATTTTTTAATGGGACAGGCTATAGACAGGAAAATTACTGTCTGGGAAGACATGTTTCTTCCGTCGGAAGTCGGCAAATGGATAGAAGATTTTTATTACATAGACGCAGACGGCGAAAGACGGAAACTTGTATCAGACACAGATGTATTATTTGTTTCGCAGGGACGTCCGGGCGTGCTTGAAGAGCCGAAAGCAAGATGGCCTTTGTTTCTTATTTTTAGTCTTGTATTGACTTTAGTTTTCGGGTTTTTCTTTTATTTATATTCAAAAAAAATAAAAGCGGGCAGGGTATTGGCTGGAATCAGCGTAAGTCTTTGCGGTTTATTTTTTGGTTTCGCGGGATTACTGCTTTATTTTATGAGTTTGTTCACAAATCATGATTATACCTTTGAAAATTTTAACATGATTTTTTGCACTCCGCTTCTTCTTGTGTCTTTTCCGGCAGGACTTATTTACGCGTTTACAAATAATCAAAAAAAATTATTTATTTGTAACCAGCTTATAAGACTTGTTTGGCTCCTGACGGCAGCCGGTATTTTTGTTTCCATGGCAATAAAAATTCTGCCGTGGTTTTATCAGGATAATCTTGCGGAGCAGCTGCTCCTTCTTCCAATAGCGCTTCTTTTTACCTGTCAGCCGCTGGGTCTAAAGGAAGTTCTTGATAAATATTTCCCAAAAAAAGGAAACCAGCATGGCAGTCAGTGATGAATGGCAGGATATAAAATACAAAGAAATTTATGATCAGGAAACAAGGGGCTTAACGCGAAGGCGCGAAAGCGATCCTGACTGTAAAATTGAGGATATCGAAGGAATACTTGATAACCTGTATATAATGGATGGCGCGGATCAGGGCGGGAGGGGCCCTCTTCAGGACACAATAATGTCAGCTACAATAGCGGCTTACGAAAATTTTATTCACCAGTGGAAAAATAAATAAATTTTTTATAAAAAAAGCTGCCCGGGAATTACTTCCCGGACAGCTGAGCTTGTTCCAAAACTCGGTTAGTTGTCGAATACTTATTTTTACTTACTCTGTAGTATGCTTAGTTACTCTAATTCTATACCAGATAAGGAATTACGTCAATACAATTGTTATCAACGACTACCTAAATATATCAATTATTATCAAAAATTGATGTCATATTTGATAACATATTTTTACTTGCTCAATAAGCGTGAATAAAAAATGGTAAATTTTAACATCAATGAAGCTATAAAAATACCCCCGAATGTAGCTTATATCAGCCCGTAGTGCGTTCCTAACCTTTGATGCCGTATCATTTCACTACAAACCCTTATAAAGCCCGTTTTAAGCCGTTTTTCG
>JGI24695J34938_10000327_pt1 | contig 46825 bp, 36 predicted proteins | sample TergutCo191P3_FD_34938 | JGI IMG/M metagenome (IMG submission 34938)
GACTACCGTAAAAACTTGGACAAACAATTCAAGAAAAATAATTCAAATTTTAAGATAGCAATAGTTGTTGATATGTGGATAACAGGTTTTGATATTCCTTCGCTTTCCGTTATGTATATTGATAAACCAATTCAACGTCATACGCTTATACAAACAATTTCCCGCGTAAATCGAAAATTTGAAGGCAAGGACAAAGGACTTATTGTTGATTATATCGGTATTAAGGAAGATATGATGCTGGCAGTTAAGAAATATTCTGGTCCTCAGGGAAGTCCCGTAGAAGAACTGGAAATTGCGATAGATGTATTTAAAAATCATTTAAAACTTGTTTCAAATATAATGCACGATTTTAACGCAGACAATTTTTATCACGGTACACCGCTTGAACGTCTTGTTTGTTTAAATCATGCTGCAGAGTTTGTTCAGTTAAAGAAGGATATTGAGACTCGCTACATGAATCTTTCACTTAAATTGAAATCAGCTTATGAAATTTGTTATGCATCGGGTCGCCTGACTGACAGCGAAATCGAACAAGCGCAATTCTTTCTTGCAATTCGTTCCATTATTTACAAGCAAACAAAGGGCAATACACCTGATGCGGAGATAATGAATCGTCATGTTGAAGAAATGGTTATGAAAGCCATTAGCTGCTCCGGTATAGAAAATATCGTAAATTATAAGGAGAGCGAAGATATCTTCAGCGAAGAATATAAAAAACAACTTGATGTAATAAAATTGCCAATAACTAAATTTAACGCACTCTTACAGCTTCTAAAGAAAGCAATCTCCGCTTATGGAAAAACAAACAAGGTAAAAGCCATTGTTTTTGATGAACGCCTTAAAAAGGTTGTAGAGCAATATAATAGCCGTGATAAACTGGTTTTTACCAGCGTAGTTGTAGCAGATTTTGTTAATGGACTTTCAGACGAAATTATTAAGATAATCGATGATCTTAAAGAAGATAAAAACTCATTTGAAAAATTGGGTATCACATACGAAGAGAAGATTTTTTATGATATCCTTGTAAAAGTACGTGATGATCATAAATTTGAATATGCAGAAGAAAAATGTGTAAATCTCGCCCGTGAAATAAAAAAGTTGGTTGACGATAAATCAAAATACACAGACTGGGCTACTCGTGAAGATATAAAGAGCGAACTAAACATGGATTTAACCATGCTTCTTTATAAAAATGGATATCCCCCTGAATGGGATGACGAAGTTTTTCAACAGGTTTTGGAACAATCTGAAAATTATAAGAAATACTCAAGTTCTGTCGTGTTTGAATACCCTGAAACAAAAAATGGGTATGCGTTTGGAATGGCAGCGGAGAAAAATCCTTTATAGGTAATCTTCGTTTAGGTTCAAAATATCGGTTAGCGTTCATTAAGTAATTTATTAAAATAATTCCATTTGTTTCTTTTCTTTCTCTGCAAATGTACTCATGTATTTAAACAGATTATCAGCGTTGTAAACAATGTTGTGTTTTTCGCAGGCGGCATGCAGCGCTTTAACAAGTTTTTCACTGTTGTCGCTTATTATTTCGTATTTATAGTCGTACTTTTTATGATAGATATCTTTTAGTCCGGAGAAATGTTCATCAAGCTTCCGATAGAAGTAATCGCGGCTGCCCTCTCTTAAGGTCATACCTATTCCCCAAAAAATGATACCGTAAACGCCTGCATCAACGCAGTAATTTAATAGTCCGTGTAAGTTTTCTTCGGTGTCATTTATAAAAGGCAGAAATGGACAAAGCCACACGATTGTTTGAATACCGTTTTCCCGTGCGATTTTCAGCATTTCATAACGGCGTCTTGTACCGCAGACATTGGGTTCTAATTTTTTACAGAGATCTTCGTCAAAAGTGGTTAATGTTGTTTGAATAATACAGTTTGCTTTTTTATTTATACTGGTTAATATATTTAAATCATGAAGGATTAGATCCGATTTTGTTTGAATTGCAATGCCGCAATTATATTTATCAATTATTTTCAGGCATGATCTAATATTCGCAAGATTTTCAGGGATGTTAATATAAGGATCGCTCATTGCTCCTGTGCTGACAACGCATTTATTACGTTTTCTTTTAAGCGCGTCTTCCAAAAGAAAAGGCGCGTTTGATTTTATTTGCACATCTTCAAAATCGTGATCTATCTGATAACATCTGCTCCGCGAATCGCAATAAATACAGCCATGAGTGCAGCCCCGGCTTATATTCATGCCGTTGGATGCGCTTAATATTCCATTTGCTTCTTTTAGGTGCATATTTAAAATCCGGATTAATAATATCTATGCTGGTTAACAAATGTCAAGCAATATGTTATAGCATAACAATTATTTTACTTTTTTGATAAAATGATCGTATTGTGAAAAATAAATACGGAAACATCATCGAATTACTGGCTCCTGCGGGAGATTTTTCCTGTTTAAAAACCGCTTTTTATTTCGGTGCGGATGCTGTCTATTTGGGAGGGAAAGAATACGGTTTACGTGCAAAATGCGGTAATTTTTCTGATGACGAAATAATAGAAGCTGTTAAATATACTCATGATCTGCATAAAAAATTTTATGTTACTGTTAATATTTTTGCCAGAAATGCTGATATTCATAAAATAGAAGAATATGCATTGTTTTTGGAAAAAGCGGGCGTGGATGCAGTTATTGTATCTGATCTTGGCGTGTTAAAAATCTTTAAGTCACTGACAAATTTGGAAATCCATATATCTACCCAGGCCAATGTTTGTAATTCTCAGGCGGCAATGCAATATATTGAGTTAGGCGCAAAACGAATAATTCTTGCGCGTGAGCTGCCTGTTGCAGATATCAGTGAAATTTGTAAAAACCTGGAAAACAAAGCGGACATAGAAGTCTTTGTTCACGGAGCGATGTGTATTTCATACTCTGGGCGCTGTTTGTTGTCGAAATATATGACAGGAAGAGATGCAAACCGCGGTGATTGTGCGCATCCATGCCGTTATAAATATGAAATATTTTATGCACTGCGGGAAGAGAAACGGCCTGGAGAATATTTTTCTGTCGAAGAAGACACTAACGGTACATATATTATGAACAGCTGCGATCTATGTTTAATTAATAAATTAAACGAATTGGCTGAAGCCGGTGTTGCAAGTTTTAAAATAGAAGGCCGAATGAAAAATGAATACTATGTAGGCGGCGTTCTAAACGCATACAGAAGAGCAATGAACGGTGAAAATTTCGATTGTACACTAGCGCTGGAAAAGCTGCCTCACCGCCCGTTTACAACAGGTTTTACATTTAATGATAAAAACAGAGAATATACAGAGTCATCGGCAATCATTTTAAATTATCAAATTGCTGCTGTTGTAACGGAGAAAAATCAAATAAGAATTAAAAATAAAATTGCCAAAGGAGATGAAATAGAAATATTGTCTCCTTCCTGCAGCAACGGAAAAACATTTATATTCAACGGAGATACTTTAAATATTCCTGAGCAGATTTCATTTATAGACTGTCCGCATAATATTCAGCCTTGTGACATTCTAATTAAAAAAGTGCGCTAATTTCATTTGCATTCATACGAGATGTGAAAACCGCAATGTTTTTTACTTCAAGTGCGTCCAGTTTTAACCATTGTAACATTATTCGATTAATTCCCATATTGCGTACAAGTGAATAAAATAGTCATTAGTTATTGGCAATTTATCACCTGGGTTGTAGGAATCATCAGTATCTTTCCAATGGGTATTCCAGTGTTTAAATGTATGTCCTTCTTTAATAAATGTATTATTTAATACAACAGCTTCCTGACCAGAAGTATAATTGTTTGGATCAACAGGCCGGCCTCCACCAATTGTTTCATTGGTTCCATTACCATCATAAATAATTCTGCAATGTTTTGTTACCTGTGTTTCGCAACTTGTAATAACTATTCCTAATGAGAGAATGACAATTAAAAACAATAATTTTCGCATAATAGAACTCCAATTAAAATATCTTACTTTATTATGCACCTATCAGGCGGTATTTGTCAAGTAATCTATTGAATAATGTTACTTGATTTATACTTGATAACTAAGAAAGCATTAATCTGGATACACCGTAAATGATTTTTGTGTTTGACGCGCTGTTAAAAAGCGGATAACATTAAATAATATTATGAAGACTAATATAAAAGACATTAAAGAGTTATTCTCGCTAATTAAGGAGTCAAAATATTGTGTAGCTCTTACAGGCGCGGGAGTCAGTACGCTTTCCGGTATTCGTGATTTTCGCGGCAAGAATGGGCTATACAACGATACGGACGCAGAAAAAATCTTTGATATCAGTTATTTTGAAAAAGATCCTTCTCTTTATTATAGTAAGGCGGGTTCTTTTATTTACAATCTTGGTGAAAAAGAAGCGTCAATTGTTCATACAGTGCTTGGCAGATTCGAACAACGCGGATATTTAAAAGCCCTGATAACGCAAAATATCGATCTTCTTCATCAAAAAGGCGGCAGTAAAAATATGATTGAAATTCACGGATCGCCTGAAACGCATTACTGTCTGCGTTGTGCCGGAATTAGGGTTGGTTATGAAGAGGCGGCTGTTGTTGTCCGCATGGGAGAGATGCCCAAATGTCCCAGCTGCGGAAGAGTATTGAAACCTGCGATTACATTTTTCGGTGAAAGCCTTCCTGCGGATGCTCTAAGACGCGCTGTAACAGAATCACAGCAGGCAGATTTGATGCTGGTACTCGGAACTAGTCTAACTGTGCACCCAGCAGCTTCCATGCCTGAATATACCCTGCGTAACGGCGGCAGAATTGTTATTGTAAATAATATGCCGACTCCATTGGACAGCAGAGCATTTCTTCACCTTGATGATCTGGGTACAGTCTTTGAGGAATTAGACGATTATTTACAAAATAAATAATCGTTTTTCATAACGGTTCTTTTTTAGCCGCAATCTGTCAGGCGGGCAAAGGCTTTTTCTATTCTTTTCAGTGAACATTCTTCTCCAAGCAGGCGAAGTGATCCGAAAAGCGGAGGGCTTACGCGGCTTCCTGTAATTGCGACACGCAGAGGCATCATCAGGTCTCCAAGCTTAATTTCTCTCTTTTCCGCTTCTGCTTTTATAAAACTCTCAGATTGTTCATCATTAATCGCTTGTGCCAGATATTTCACAATCTCTTTTCCGATTTGTAAAAGCTCTATTGTTTTTTCAAGATCGCATTTTTTAGGGATAAACTCTTCTTTTGCCGGAACATCTGGCTCTTTAAACAAGTATGCAATCTTCTCCGGTACTTCGCTCAAAAACACAAGTCTCTCTTTTACTAATGACATCGAAGCAAGAAAAATCTTTCTTTGCTGCTCCGTAGGACTCTCTCCTGCGAAAAGTCCCTTTTCAATCGCGTACGGTAAACAAAGCCGCGCCAGCACTTCATTACTTTTCATTCTAATGTACTGGCCGTTGTACCATTCCAGTTTTTTATAATCAAACACAGCAGGTGCCTTGTTCAGTTTTTTTATACTAAAGTGCTTCGCGAGCTCGTCAAGTGTGTATATTTCCGGATGCTTTGCATCCAGGCTTTCTTCATAGGAGGCGCCCAATAGCGCGATGTAATTAAGCAGCGCTTCGGGAAGATATCCCTGTTTCGCAAATTCATCAATGCTTGTGGCCCCGTGCCGTTTGGATAATTTTTTTCCGTCCTGACCCATCACCATCGGAAGGTGGCAAAACTCAGGTGGTGTCCAGCCAAAAGCGCGGTACATGATTATATGCAGAGGAGTGGAAGCAAGCCATTCCTGTGCGCGAAGAACGTGGGTCACTTCCATTAAATGATCATCAACAACATTCGCAAGGTGATAAGTCGGGAAGCCGTCTGATTTTAACAGCACAGGATCGGGATTGATATCATCGTTCAGCCATTCAATATCGCCAAGCAGTTGGTCCTGAAATATTGTTTTTTCTCCAAGAGGGATTTTAAGCCTGACTGTGCAGCTTTCTTCTGCGGCTCTTATCGCAGCTTTATTTGGCTCGATACTTCTGCAAATACGGTCATAACCTGTCTCCGATGAGCGCTCCGATTCCCTCTTTTTTCGAACATCTTCTATTCTTTCCGCCGAACAGAAACAATAATAAGCGTGACCCTTTTCAAGCAGTTCCTGCGCATATTTTTTATATAATTTCGTGCGTTCAGATTGAATATACGGACCAAACGACCCGCCGATGTCAGGCCCCTCATCCCATTTAAATCCCAGCCAGTTAAATGTATCGTAAAGGTTTTTTACATAACTTTTGTCAAAGCGGGTTCTGTCGGTATCTTCCAGCCGCAGGATAAACTTCCCTTCTTCTGTATTAAAGGAACGCGCAAACAGGAAATTAAAAAGGGCGGTACGTATTCCGCCGATATGCTGAAGGCCGGTCGGAGAAGGTGCGTAGCGTACTCGTATTTTCATAGAAAGCAGTGTACCATATAGAATAAATGGTGTCATGCAGCGTATGAATGCACCGCAGGAGAACATTATGGCAAAAAACGAAAAAAATAAAAAAGAAAAACTTTCGGACAGATTGTTTTATAAATTAAAAAACTGCTGGGAAGGAATAGATAAAAAAACCGAGAAAGAAGTAGAGGATTTTGCTTTATCATATAAGCAGTTTCTTGATAAGGGAAAAACAGAACGCGAATGTGTTGATGCAATTTGCGAACTGCTTGACAAAGACGGCTTTGTAAACGTTGAAACATTAAAAGACAAAAAGCCTGATTCCGGCATGAAAATATATCAAAATATCAAAGGTAAGTCCGTTCTTGCTGCTGTTATCGGGAAAAAATCTGCTGTAGGCGGCTTTAATATTTTAGGCGCGCACATAGACTCACCCCGCCTGGATCTTAAGCAAAACCCTCTTTATGAAGATAACGATCTTGCGTTATTTGACACTCATTATTACGGCGGCATCAAGAAATATCAATGGACAACCATCCCGCTTTCCATGCACGGTGTATTTGTAAAGGAAGACGGAAAAAGAATACCAGTCAGAATCGGCGAAGATCCCGGCGATCCTGTTTTTACGGTAACAGATTTATTAATCCATCTTGCAAAGGAACAGATGGAAAAGAAAGCATCTGTTGTTGTGGAAGGCGAAGACCTTGATATATTAGCCGGTTCACGTCCTTATAATGACACAAAAAATGAAGAAAAAGAAAAAGTAAAACTTGCCCTTCTAGACCTTTTAAATAAAAAATACGGTATTACGGAAAAAGATTTCGCGAGCGCGGAAATTGAGTTTGTTCCCGCATTTAAAGCAAGCGATGTAGGACTTGACCGCAGCATGATTGGTGCATACGGACACGATGATCGAAGCTGTGCCTTTCCTTCTTTACGGGCTCTTACCACTATGGCGCGCGAAAAAAACGTGCCCGACAAAACACTTGTTTGTTATTTATCTGACAAGGAAGAAATCGGCTCTGCAGGGAATACTGGGGCGCGGTCTTATAATTTTGAGAAATTCCTCGCGTATCTTTGCGGCGGAAGTGATGCGGATTTTAGAAAATGTTTGTTGAACTCGGCAATGTTATCTGCTGATGTTGACGCAGCTTATGATCCGTCCTACGCTGGTGTATTTGATAAAAAGAATGGTTCTTTCATCGGAAAAGGGCTGTCTCTGAGCAAGTACACAGGTACAGGCGGCAAGTACGGTGCAAGCGATGCCAATGCCGAATTCTGCGCTAAAATTCAATCAATCCTTGACAGGAACAATGTTCAGTGGCAGTTCGGCGAATTGGGAAAAGTAGACAAGGGCGGCGGCGGGACAATAGCTCTTTATGCCGCCCAATTGGGTATTGAAGTTCTTGACTGCGGAGTGCCGGTTCTGTCAATGCATTCGCCTTTTGAGGTTATCAGTAAAATTGATCTGTATACAACATACAGAGGTTATGTTGCATTTTTGCGCGAAGCATGATAATTGCATGATATTCGGTTTAGTTTTTATTAGATATGGTTATTTTTAACTGTTTTTATTGTTGAAGTTATATTATATTTGAAATAGTACCGCACGAGGAAAAAAATGAAGTCATTGGATACACCGCAGCAAAAATTAAAGAAAATATCTCCTATTGCATTATTCTCATTGCTGACAGCCATAATTTTCTGCGCATTTATTATCAGCGCAACGATTATTGACAGAATGAAAGTGACCAATATGGAATTGGAGCAGAAAATACTGGAAAAAACACATCGGATCACTGAAACAATTACTAAGCTATTATATAAAACACATATATTGGCGGCACTGGCTGTTCACGACAGCGGTGACAGTTTTGATATTATTGCGCCTGCTCTTGTAGATGATCCGTCTATAAGAAATGTGCTTATTGCGCCGGACGGTATTGTTTCAAAAGTATACCCTCTCAGCGGAAACGAAAGTGTTATAGGATTAAACTTTTTTTCCGAGGGAGCGGGCAATAAAGAAGCGGTGCTTGCGAGAGAACTGGGCGATCTTGTATTGGGCGGCCCTTTTAATTTAATTCAGGGCGGACAGGCGCTTGTCGGAAGAATGCCTGTTTATACTGATACATCAACCGGAGAGCAAAAGTTCTGGGGGCTTGTTTCTGTTACATTGAATTTCCCCCAGGTGCTTGATCATTCTGAACTGGATATATTTGACGAGTTTGGCTATTCCTACGAACTGTGGAGAATTAATTCCGATACGGGCGAAAGACAGATAATAGCCGGTAATTACAGTGATAATACCAGTTCGCATTTTATTGAGAGATCAGTTAAAATTCTTAACGCAGAATGGTTCGTTAGAATATCGCCTGTGCGCATGTGGTACAATTATCCGGAAAACATTGTTCTGATTATTGCGGGTATCTGCATTAGTTTTATAGTTTTCTTTGTTATGCAAAACAATTTTGATATGAAAAACATGCAGGTTATTTTTGAACAGATGGCAATAAGCGATCCGTTAACCGGTATATTTAACAGGCGTCACTTTATGGATATAATGTCTATCAATATAGAAAAATCGCGCAGAAAAAAAGAGGACTGTTATATTATAATGTTTGATATAGACGGTTTCAAACAGATCAACGATACATACGGACATCAAATCGGCGATAAGGTTTTGATAGAGGTAACAACCAGAATTAAAAGCCATATTCGTCCCTATGATTTGTTTGCAAGATACGGCGGCGAGGAATTTATCATCTTTACGACAGATATTTCAAAGACTGACGTTAAGGATATGGCAGAGCGTCTTAGGGTAAGTCTATGCGGCAGTAAGTACGAATATGACAGGGTCAGCGTTAACTCGTCTTCCAGTTTTGGAATTGCACATATTTTCGATTATGATCTTGATAAAGCCGTTAAACATGCTGATGAAGCTCTTTACAAGGCCAAGAAAAACGGGCGTAACTGTGTTGTTTTTTATACCGACGATAACTGTCAATAGAAGAGCAGTTAATTCCGGAATACCCTGTATGTTTCCAGAAGTTCAAGAAAATTTCTGCGTGACATTTCTTCTCCGCCGAGGCTTATCAGATGCTTGTTGGGCACCTGACAGTCAATAAAAGCGGTATTATGTTCAAAAAGATACTGTGCAAAACTGATAAAAGCCGCTTTTGACGCGTTTGCTTTATTAGCAAACATTGACTCTCCGCAGAATGCTCTGCCGAGTATTATACCGTAACAGCCGCCCGCCAGCTCTCCGTCTTGCCAGGCTTCCGCTGAATGAGCCCAGCCCAGCTTATGTAATTCAGTGTATGCCTTAATAATATCGCCTGTAATCCATGTTCCGTTTTGATTGGAGCGTTTTTTTTCCGCACAGCTCTTGATTACACCGTCAAAGTTATTGTCAATTGTTATTTTAAATGTCCGATTTTTTAATATTTTCTGCATTGAAGAAGAAATATGAAGCGTATCCGGAAAGATCACACAGCGCGGATCCGGTGACTGCCATATGATCGGGTCTTCCGGATTGTTCCAGGGAAAGATTCCCTGTTCATATGCGGATAACAGCATTCCAGGCGATAAGTTTCCTCCTATTGAAACAATATCATTATCCCATTTTTCCGGATCCGGAAATTGATAACGGATTGTTTCATCAAGATAGGGAAAGTCCGGATCAGGCCCTGGTGTAAATAATGCTTTTATTCCCACTTTACACTCCTAACTCACTGTAAAAGCCGGTAAAGAGAAGTGAGAAGCTATACTATTTCCATTAAATAATCGCTTTGCCAGTCAACAACCGCGCTGCCGCCTTCGCTTAAGCGTCCAAAGAGAACTTCATCTACAAAAAAGCTCTTGATTTTATCTTCAATGAGCCGCCCGGCGTTTCTTGCGCCGAACTCACGGCTGTAGCCGTCTTCTGCCAGCTTGTCCACGCATGATCCCGTAACAGTAAGGGTAACGTTCTTTCCCGCAAGCTGCGCTGTAAAGGTATCAAGTTCTTTTCGAACAATTGAAACCATGATGTCGCGTGAAAGATGCCCGAATCGCACCACTGCGTCAAGCCGATTACGGAACTCAGGCGTAAAGATCTTTTCAATAGCGTCTGTTACCGCTCTGTCGTCCTGAACCCGATCTCCGAAACCGATTAACCCTTTGCCGATTTCTCTTGCTCCGGCATTGCTCGTCATGATTAAAATTACATTGCGGCAATCCGCCTTGCGTCCCTGATTGTCGGTTATAGTCGCGTAATCCATTATCTGAAGAAGTATATTAAAAATATCCGGATGAGCTTTTTCAATTTCGTCCAGCAAAACCACTGCATGCGGCTGTTTGCGGATTGCGTCTGTAAGCTGCCCTCCGTCGTCGTAACCGACATAACCGGGAGATGAGCCGATAAGACGCGAGACAGTATACTTTTCCTGATATTCGCTCATGTCGAAACGCAGCATCGCGACGCCGAGAATATTGGCAAGCTGACGCGCGAGTTCTGTCTTTCCTACTCCTGTAGGGCCCGCGAAAAGGAAGTTTGCGACAGGTTTTCCGTCCGCCCTGAATCCCGCTCTGGATCGTTTAACCGCTTTAACAACAGCAGCAATAGCGTCATCCTGTCCGAAGACACGCTCTTTAAGCCTTTTTTCCAGTTCCTTAAGCTTGTCTTTTTCGCTTTCACCGACAGATCTTTGCGGTATCCGCGCGATCTTTGAAATAACTGTTTCGATAACAGGCAGGCTGATTTCTATTTTTTTAATTTGCGCGTCCTGTACTGTAGAAGAATCCTGTTTCTCTTCCGCGGACACGGCTTCATTTGCCGTCATGCTGTCCGCGGCTGTTTCTTTTCTTACTGATTCGTCCGTTGTCTCTTTCTTGTACGCTTCAATCCGCGCATACGCGCCGGCTTCATCAATAACATCAATCGCTTTATCGGGAAGGCGGCGCTCTGTGATGAATTGCGCGGAAAGACGCACAGCGGTTTCTACAACTTCGTCGCTGTAAAGAACATTGTGGTAATCCTCGTACCGGCTTTTTACTCCCTTTAGGATGTCAATTGCTGTTTCTTCGGATGGTTCATTTATATCGATTTTCTGAAACCTTCGCGAGAGCGCCCTGTCTTTTTCAAAAAACTTATTATATTCTTCGTGCGTAGTCGAGCCTATGCAGCGAAGCTTGCCGGAAGCGAGAGCGGGTTTAAGCAGATTTGACGCATCCAATGCACTGCCTGAAACAGAACCCGCTCCCACTATAGTGTGAATCTCGTCAATAAAAAGAATGACTTTTTCTTTCTTGAGCAGTTCTTCAATAACGCGTTTGATTCTCTCTTCAAAATCACCGCGGTATTTTGTTCCCGCTACAAGAGCACCCATATCCAGGGATAAAATGCTGAAATCTCGGAGAATCGGCGGCACCTTGCCCGCTGTGATTCTCTGCGCAAGGCCTTCTGTTATCGCTGTCTTTCCTACGCCTGAATCTCCGACATGAATGGGGTTATTTTTCAGCCTGCGGCAGAGCACCTGTACCGTACGATCAAGTTCGTCTTCCCTGCCGATAACAGGCTCAAGTTTATATTCACGCGCAAGAACTGTAATATCTACAGCGTAACGATCCAGCGCGGTTTTCTTTCCTGTCTTTTTCTGGGTATCAATTTCCTCTTCAGTGCCTGCGTACTTGCCGCCTTTCTCCGTTTCCGGGAGAGCGTCATTCCCGTAACTGTGGGACAGCACCTGCAGCAGCTCAAGCCGGTTGATTCCTGCCTTGCGCAGATAATAGCCGCTGTAGCATCTTTCTTCGTCATAAAGGGAGACAAGAATGTCCGCAACATCGATCATATCTTTCTGCGCGGACCTGCAGTGAATCAAAGCACGCTCTATTATATTGTGAAAACCTACGGTTTTTGTCGGTTCTCCGGACGCAATCGGCATTTTCTGCTTAAAAAAGTTTTCCATCCCGTGTTTTAGCTGTTCCAAATCGGCTCCGCACGAGAAAAGCACCCCCTGTACCTCGTCAAAAGCCAGCGCTGCAAACAGAATATGCTCCGGCGTTAGGTACTCGTGGCTGCGAATCTTGGCTTCATTGTATGCGGCATCAATTATTGCCTGTACATGTCCGGAAACTCTCATTATATTTAATTATAACACAATTGGCAGTGTAAAGAAAGATAATTGAGACTGTGCTATAAACACAGCTCTTCGGTTTGAAAACTTTATAACAGTTTCAATTTTAATTCGGTATCAGATAAGCGCATCTCAGACTTTTTCTACAATACATTTTAACGGGAAATTATTTTCCTTTGCTGCTGTATGCACTTGTTCTGTTTTGGTTAATGCGATGTCCCAGGTAAAAACCCCGACCAGTCCCTTGCCTTTTTTATGAACATCAAGCATTATCCTGCTTGCTTCTTCGATGCTTTTATGGAAAATGGCCATTAAAATTTCAACAACAAACTCCATTGTTGTATAATGATCGTTAAGAAGAATCACCTTGAATTGTTCCGGCTCCTTTACTCTGTCGTCAATCTTGGATGCCGGTTTATTTTTGGTTCGTATTCCCACAAGACTATCTTATGAAATCGGCGCACGATGGTCAATGGATGAGCTGGAATTCTTATTCCAGTCAGGAATATTAAAATTCGCCGCGGCTCGGTAGATGCATATTATTACATGGAATAATAGGGAGGCGATACAGAATTTTACTTAAAATAACATACTTTGAGTAATGAGAAATATGGCAGAAATATACTGAATACCATGTACCTCAAAATTTATCATTGAATTAAGTATTTAAACATAGATAAAAAATACCATTTCCATTATACTTTATATATATAACCTATACACTGAATACAGACGAACTTACCTCTCAATTCGTTTCTGCCCTGCAACAAACCTATCCTGGAAAGAAGATCGAAATTGTTGTCCAAGAGGCTCAAGATGAAACAGAGTATTTATTAAAGGATTCTCAGCTTCTTAATGCTGTTGAGGATATAAAAAACTGCAAAAATCTGGTTTCTGTCTTATTAGGTTAATCTATAATCATGAATATTCAGTTTCAACATTCCTCTTTATAATGACTATCAACAATGGGCAAATGATGACAAAAATATATTTTAAAAAATAGGCAGCCTTATCAAAGAAATAACAAGAACTCATTTTACTGGTACGGGTAAACCAGAACCGTTAATAAGGTAGTCTTTCAGGCTTTTGGTCTCGCCGTATTACAGATACTCATCGTCTTGTTTATAAATTTTAAAAGGATGTTTTTTAATTGCCGTTTGTAAATCTCATTATAGAGAAGGATAGATAGGATATTTTCTGCAGCACGAGTTTCTAAAATACTAAAATGAAAAAGACGGATCACAGTTGACACCGCATTACGATTATCTAAATAATTTGGGAACAGCGTTGAATTTTGGGTTGGCATCTAGACTGATTATGAGATAAGAAAAGCAAAAAAGATTTTAGAAAAACAATTGGCACAGACAAATCGGACGGAAGCAGTGACAGCATAAATTCCAAAGCTTATATCGCAAATGTACCCATGCCTTAAAATAGTTTTTTCACCCTGCCAGTTCAATCTCGCTCCCTGCCTCAACAATCAGTTTGTTAGGTGCATTAACACGCTCAGCGGATTCCCTGTCGAACAGCGTTCCCGGTTTTGTGTGCATTGGAATAGTGCGTTTAGCGCCGATAATAGCGGCGCATTCCGCCGCGGTTTCTGTGTTCATATTGTAAATGCCGTCGCAGGGAAGAAGCGCGTAATCAAGGTTTCTGGCGGCGAAGGAACTCATCTGCACTGTTTTGGATGTATCTCCAGCGTGATAGAGGCTGATGCCGTCAATTGTGATTATAAAGCCGACGCACTCAAGAGGATTATGGTTTTTGTTTGATGCTTCCACAGATTCAATTTTTATTCCCTTTACATTAAATGTGTTGTGCTTTCCGCCTTTGAGCGCTTCTTTGTTTGTAATCACAGTACAGCCGTTTTTTTGCGTAATTTTTTCGACTTGATTGTGATCGCCGTGCTGATGCGTAACAAGAATAATGTCGGCGGGTAAATCATAACCTTCGCCCGCGTATGGGTCAATGTAAATCACTGTTCCGTCTTTTGCGGTAAGACGGCAGCTTGCATGTCCTTGATATAAAAGCGTTGTTTTGTTCATTTCTTTCCCCTTCTTAAACTAACTTATTGATCCAGTCTTCAACTTTCTGCTTTTTCTCATCGCTTTCATTAATTGGGTTTAAAAAATCAATTTCCGCGATTATTTCATTATCAGCCAATGACATCTTTAATTCTTCAAGAGAGTTACCTTTGCCTCCGGCGTGACAGACATAAACAGCTGTCTTTTTTCCTTTAATGCCTGCCTGTGAAAGAAAGGCTTTTACAGGCGATGCGGGAGAGCCTGCCCAAACCGGAGCGCCTATTATAATTAAGTCATAAGCCGATGGATCAAATGTATAAGGGAGCAGTTTTGGTTTTTTAGAAAGCATCACGCCGATTGCCCAAAAGAAACCGGCTGCTTTGCCGCGTTTTTTTTCATTTTTTATATGTAAACGAATTAAATCGGCATCTAATCGAGATTTAATCTTTTCTGCGATATGGGCGCAGTTTCCGTCAAGTGAATAAAACACAACCGCTATTTTCACATTCTCTCCTTAAATAAACCAGAATTTAATTATATAGAATCAAATCCGCTCTTTCAATGGATTTAAACCTTTTGGTTCGCCTCCGCAGTTGCTTATGATATCTGTTTGGATTATCTTTATTGTATAGTATGAAAAATTCTACAAAGACTACGGTGAATGTCAATACATCCGGCACCCGGGCATTAATTGTTCAAAGCGATAAAACCCTGCTTCTGGATGTCCATTGTGAAAACGCGGAAGAAACAAGACAGGCAATAATACCGTTTGCAGAGCTGGAAAAGTCGCCTGAACATGTTCATACATATCGAATAACGCCTATTTCTCTGTGGAACGCTGCAAGTGCAGGCCTTACCCCGCAGGATGTTATAAATACTCTTAAAGAATACAGCCGCTACGAGATACCGCCGGGGATTATCGAGGGATTTTCCCTTGTAATGTCCCGTTACGGAAAAATCAAAATGACTGCGCAGGATAAAAAAAACGACAGTCAGGATGACAGGGAGGAAAGGCTTATCCTGCGGATTGATGATAAGATAATACAGCTTGAAATAGGGGAAATGAAAGCGTTAAAAAAACATCTTGTTAAAACTTCGGACGGGTTTTCCCTTTCGATGCTCGACAGGGGGACTGTCAAACGTGAGTTAATACGAACCGGCTGGCCTGTACAGGATCACGCTCCGTTTGTTAAGGGCGAAGATCTGGAAATTAATTTACGTACTAACTGCCTTTCCGGAAGGCAGTTTACGTTGCGGGATTATCAGATAACAGCGGCGCGTTCTGTCATTGGCTCGGGAGGTGCAGGTTCGGGTTACGGCATTGTAGTGCTTCCCTGCGGTTCCGGAAAAACAATTGTCGGCATGCTGATAATGTCCATGCTTAAAACAAATACGCTTATCCTTACAACAAATGTAGCGGCGGTGCATCAATGGATAGAAGAACTTTTGGATAAAACGACTCTTTTAAGAGAACAAATTGCAGAGTATTCAGGGGACACCAAAACAATTGCGCCTGTAACTGTCGTCACATATCAGATAATTTCCTGGAGACCTGACAAAAATGGTGATTTTCCGCACTTTAAACTTTTCCGCGAAAGGCCGTGGGGGCTTGTCATCTACGATGAAGTTCATATGCTTCCTGCGCCTGTATTTCGCGTAACGGCGGAGCTTCAGGCGATTAGGCGGCTTGGGCTTACTGCGACGCTTATCCGCGAAGACGGAGAAGAGGACGCAGTTTTCAGCCTTGTCGGCCCCAAGCGCTATGATGTACCCTGGAAGGTTCTTGAGAATCAGGGCTGGATTGCCGAGGCTCTCTGTACGGAAATAAGGCTGGATTTGCCGCAGAATTTAAAAATACCGTATGCAACGGCATCGCCGAGAGACAAGTACAGAATAGCCGCGGAAAATCCTTTAAAGGAAAATGCAGTAATACAACTGATCGAAAACCACAGAGAAGATCAAATTTTGGTTATCGGTCAGTATCTGACGCAGCTCAATTCTCTTGCCAGGCTTTTAAAAGCGCCTCTTATCACGGGGAAAACTCCGAATCATGAAAGGGATCGAATTTACCGCAGTTTCAAAAACAGGGAAGTGCGTGTTATTGTCGTGTCAAAAGTAGCCAATTTTGCCATTGATCTTCCCGATGCTTCCATGGCGGTGCAGGTTTCAGGTTCTTTCGGTTCGCGCCAGGAAGAAGCGCAAAGGCTGGGACGGATTTTAAGACCGAAAGGCAAAAACAACGCATGGTTTTTTTCACTGGTGTCGGGCTATACAGTAGAAGAAGAATTTGCAGCTAACCGCCAGAAATTTCTGACGGAACAGGGCTATAAATATTCGATTCAGCGATGGATGGATTGCAAATGAAGAAAGATATTTTCCGTACTGTAGAATTCTGGAAATCCGCCGTAATGACAATGCCGGATAGTTCTTTCTTTGAATTGATGCGAAGCGTATTCGGAAAAATTAAAACGCCTTTTAATAAACAGCAACTTTTAAACGATTTGGAAACATTTTTACTTCGTAATGATATTCAGAAAACAATTGTTTCGTATATTGATGAAACTGACGCTAAAATAATCGCAGCAGCTGCTCTCTACTGCGAACCTTTTCCTGAACAGCTTGGAAAATTTTTCTCTGATGAGTATAGTTACGCGCAGCTTCAGGATATAATCGTGAATCTGGAAGAACGCTTTATTTTATATCGGTTCAGGGAATATACCGCAGTTACACAGAAACACAGCAGCTCTTTATCCGGAAAACCGCATTACAGCAGCCGCCTTGCCCTTAACCCGGTCTTAAAATCCCTGCTGCTGCCAATCACATCAGATACATCCGCTCTTTTTCCGGTGATGCGCGAATGTAAAACATCATCTGCTTTCGGAACGCAAAAGATATTTTTTAGCGATCTTGTGCTTGCTTCGCTGTTTTCTTTTATTTCAAAATGGGATTCTTTTTTCAAGTCAGAAGGCATTATACGAAAACGAATTATTGAAGAAGGCAAAAGAATATTTCCAGGAATTGATTTGGAGAATATTCTTGGTGCTTTACAGGTGCTTGGTTTGCTTTATACTGACGGCAGCAGGCTTGCTCACGACAGAAAATGTGTTAATGAATTCAGTCAGCTTTTGCCGCATGAACGTATAGAATATATTGCTGCTGCTTTATTGGTTTACGGAGAATCACAGCATCCTGCGGAAATACTTCCTCCGCTCTTCCGTAGTAAAATACGCAATATAGTAAATATAATACACAGTTTCTTAAACCAGCTAAAAGAAAAGTCATTTTACCCTGAAAAAACATTAAAAAGAATGATTGAAATACTTATTGCGCATACGGATACAAACATTGTATGCGAGAAACTGTTCGGAGTTTTGGAAAAAACATGTCTTATAGAAAAATCTGCGCATAAAATATTTTTTTCTGGCTCGATTCTGATTAATAAAAAAAATATCGTTGATTCGGTAATAACTATAGATTCAGGATCATCAATTCTTGTATATCCTGAAATAGAATTTTCTGATGCTGTTAAACTGGCGTTCATATTGAATGTCTGCGAAACAGGATCAGTTCCGGGAAGCACTGTTGTTCGTTTTGAACTTGACAAGGATTCCGCAGTCCGTTCCTTTAATAATAATATAAGCGCTGATGAAATAATTGAATTATTAAACAGGCTTTCCGGAATACGTCTTTCGAACGGCGGCAATGCGTGGGACACGCTGATTTGGAACCTTAAAGATTGGGAAAAACGTTTTCATGAGGTTTCTTTAAGAAGGGGAGTGATCTTAAAGCTTTCGGAAGATCGTGTTTTTCTGACAGAGACACATCCGCTTTCACGTTTAATCATTGAAACTCTTGCTCCGGGTATTTATCTGCTAAATGAAGACTCAATGCATGAGGCAATATACACCCTGCATAATGCCGGAATAGATATAATCGCATGTATGAAAAACAATGCTAACAGCAATGCGCCCGGAAGCGAAGAAAAGGAAAGTTCTGCGGCAGCTTTGGGACATTTTTCTCCGCCGGAATCAAATGCAATTCTTTCGGACAGCGAATATGAATCCGTTAATACAGTTCCGGACAGGATGTTTTCAGATAATCTGACAGCCGACTTTCGCACGATACTCGAAAAAATGCAGATGGGCGATGCTGAAAAAAACGAATTGGCTGCAAGAATTGACAGACGGCTTATACTGTGCGAAACACAGTTAAGGGAAGCAAATATTCGCTATGAAAAACTTGAAGCCCGCCATATGGATTATGCAGGAAAACAGATTATCGCAAAACAGGCAATATCGCAAAAATCACCTGTTGAGATTATTTTACCGGAAAAAGGAAAAGACAAACAAATCTTCGGGATTCCTCTTGCGCTGGAAAAAGATGAAAAAGACATATATCTTGTCATTGACATCATGTCCTCATCAGAAAATAAAGGCGAAGCTAACTCTGTAAAACGCATACCGCTTGCAAAAGTAAGTCTTTTGCGCAGAATTAAAAAATCAATATTTGAAACCTGAGAGAAAACCATATCTGTTCTGTTTCATGCTTGCAGGAAACTTTCAATTGTGATTATGGCTTTTTTAAAAGCGCTGTGCAGTAAATGCAATGCAATATCATCCAAAAGAGAAGTTTCCTGCTTTGGCCAGGTTTTGGTTTTTAATTCATCAAGCGCCAGCCTGGCTGTGTTTTTATCAAACGCGGCGCATGCTGTTATTATAACCTGCAGCTTTTCATGCAGAAAAGCAGAGTCCTCTGCAGTAATTTTTAACGAATTATATTTATCTTCAGGTTTATTTTTGTTAATCAAGGATTGAAGCGTATTGATAAACGCAGGCGTCTCACTTGATATTAAAGAAACATTATTTTCTTCGCCTGCCTGTTCCAGTTTTTTCGCGAAGGCGGAAGCTTCTGTCTCTCCTGTGTTCGCCAGAGCGCTTTTCATTCCGTGTACAGTTGTTATGTACAACTCTTTTTCTTCATTGTCAATTTCCGGTAATTTCCCGACTATGGTTTCCAGTATTTTTACCGCGTTTTCGGCATCATGTACAAAAAATTTCTTTTTTTCTGAACTTATAATAACAGGAGTTATTTTAAATTTCTTTTCCCGCTGCTCCCTTCTCGCTTCTTCCACGGTTTCCTGCGATTTTTTACTGCGGATAAAATCATTTAATATCACATTTAATTCGCGGGAATCTATCGGTTTGGATATAAATCCATCGAATCCGTTTTTCATAAACATTTCCGCGCGGCCGATTAACGCGTTTGCTGTTAAGGCAATAAGACTATTTTTATATCCATAGTCGCGTATTATTTTTGCGGCTGCGATACCGTCCATTTTCGGCATCATATGATCCATGAATATAATATCGTATACTTTACCGCTTTTAATTTTATCTATTGCTTCAAATCCGCTGGATGCAGTATCTATGTTTAAACCATACGGCATCAGCATGCCTTTTGTAACATAAATGTTTGAATCCATATCATCAACAATAAGAACGCTACCGTACGGCATATACTCGCGGAAGAACTGAATCTTTTTTGCAATGGTTGAACCTTGAAAATTGAAATTCCGCAGTTTCTCAACAAGTTCAGTTCCGCATACAGTCGAACCAATCCGTTTCTGCGGAATGTGTACCGTGAAAACAGAGCCTTTGCCGGCCTCGCTTTTAACATCAATTTTACCATTCATCTCATTTAAAAGACGCATTGTAATACTCATACCCAGGCCTGTGCCGACAATAGCGCGGTTGGTTTTCATATTGAAACGGGTATATTCATCAAAAAGCATTTCAATCTGCTTTTTTGTCATACCTTGTCCGGTATCACTAATGCGGAAAACAAGAATTACATCATCAGGTATGGAATTTTGCACTGGTTCAACAGATATAAAAAACTCTATCTTGCCTTCGGCAGTATATTTAAACGCATTGGATAAGAGATTATTCAAAACCTGTTTAATGCGAAGCTCATCACCGAACAATTCAAGCGGAGTATTCTCATCCATCTGCAGAATAAATTCAATTGGATTGCTGTCATAACGCAGGCGGTTTAAAAGAGCTGTGTCATTAATCAAGCTTGATATATCGTACTTTGCCGGAGTCAGTTCCAGTTTACCAGCTTCTATTTTTGACAGGTCAAGAAGGTCGTTGATGATGTTAAGAAGTATATCGCCTGATTCATATATTTTTGCGATAGCTTCCTGTGTATCTGTATCAAGTTTTTCTTTCTGAAGCTGGATTTCTGCGATTCCAAGAATTGTATTCATTGGGGTGCGAATTTCATGGCTCATGTTTGCCAAAAAAGAACTCTTATAACGGCTGCTCCTTTCTGCGAATTCTTTTGCTGCGACCAGTTCTGTTGCGTCAACAGAATGCTGTACATGAACAGTCTGTCCATTGGGCCAGTCTATATATCTGTCGGTATTGCGGTATATTTTATTGGTTAATGTGTTGTGTTCTTCCCAAATTATTACCTTCTCAGGCTCATTGTCAAGCTGGAAACAGGGACAGAAACTGCATCTATTATAAATATCTTTTTGAAAAACCTCGTAGCATAATCTTCCGGTACAGTCTCCTGCTATATCGTAATGTTTCTTCATGCTTTCATTAACAAAAAGAATTTTGTTGGTACTCGGTTCGGTAACATAGATCATCGCATCAATGCTGTTCAGAATGGTTTCCATTGATCTGGTAGAAACATTTTTAAGTTTGTTTGCTTCATTTGCCTTATCTACCAGTTGGGCAAGTCTTCTTCTTTCATCACTGCTTCTGTAGAACATCACCAATAAAAGAAAAAGCACAACGGCGAACATGGATATTGCGCCAAGCAGCCATGGCAGACGCGCTTCCGCCACATTTACACGGTAATCAAAAGTTCTCTGCGACCATTGAACTGTAATTGCGTCAACACTAATTAATTTAAGCGATTTATCGATAATCGAGCGCAGGACGGTTTCATTTCTGTTAAATCCGAATCTTGTTTCTATCGGCTGGCTGAATAACAGGTTTATTTTATAGCCGGTATGTTCCAGATAATGAGTCTGCTGCATTAGCCTTCTTTGGGTTGTCATAACAAGGTCGACTTCGTTTTTCTGCATGGCCTCGAAAGCAAGATCAATTGTTTCATATTCAATTGAGTGCTTATGATTGGGGAACCATTGCCTGAACATATCGGCATGAACTGTATTTGCGGCAAAGCCTACTTTTTCCAGCAGAATCTCATTAAGCGAGACATTGTGATGTTCCAATTTTGAAACAAGCGCGTAATGATCTGTCATTATAAGCACATCAGACCAGATGAAAAAAGCTTCGCGTTCTTTTGTCCTGACCAGTTCCGGAATAATGGCGGCATCTCCTTTTTTCAACAGTTCCTGAACAGCCGGAAATAACGCCTTATCATCATTTACTACATTGAATTTAATACCCGTAAGCGATGTAATTTCATTTACTAAATCAAAAAATATTCCCTGCCATTTCTTTTCGCGCGAGTTGTAAAAAGAAAACGGATAATTATTTGACTGCACCCCAACCGGAATTACCGGATTGTTTTTTATATATTCGCGTTCTTTATCGCTGAGCAAAATGGACAGTTTATATTTTTTATAATCCATATTTCCCTGATTGTACAAATTAATAAGATGGTACATGGCGCCGTTTCTTAACGCTTTGTTAACAACAGAAATGACTGGCATCAGTTCAGGGTTAGCCGTTGCCATGGAAACAGGATTGAAAAGCAGAGGAAAAAAATCTTCTATGACAATATTGTCATAATTAATTAACGCCGCGTCTGTGGTGCTTGTCGCGATATACGCGTCAGCTTCATCATTTTCAAGCAGGCGGTATGCGCCTGAAAACCCGTTTACAGGTATTACTTCATATGTGCTGGCTTCCATTACAGATGCCACGGCTTCTTCAAGGGGAGTGTAAGCCGCAAACGCGAACCTGAGCGGGCGTTCTTCCAGTATTTTATCAATGGAGCGGCTTCCTTCAAGCCTCACCATTACAAACTGTCTTTCGGCAATTGTGTCAGTCAAAAAAAGCGTTCTTAAACGCTCCTCGTTCGGCATTATATTACCCGAAAAATCAATTTCCCTGTTATTTAATCCCCGGATTAGTTCATTAGCTGCATAAATTTTTGGAATAAAAGGAATATTAAAAAGCTGCGTCAGCCATTCGCAGAAAAGTGCGGCATATCCGCCTGTTTCGCCGTTTTCTTTTTCAAATGCCTCTGTAGAAAGAATCATTCCGTATGTAAATGATTCATATTTTTCCCGAAGCGCGTTTATTTCCGCAGTTTCATGTTCTGTTACTCCCGGAATGCTGCGAAATGTTTTAAATAGTGCGTAATCATGAGAGTGTTCAGTTGAATTGTTCGTACAGTAAGTAAGGGCGCAAGCGCAAAGCAGTATTAATATAACTCGGTTTGCGTTTCCTCTCATTCAGTACTTACTCTTTCTATTTCGCTTTCACACTCAAGAAAAACATTTATTAACTGCGGGTCAAGATGGGTACCGCCGCTTTTTTTTATTATCTCCACTGCATCTTTATGCGAAAACGCATTTTTATATGATCGTTTGGAAACAAGCGCATCGTAAACATCGGCAATTGCCATAATGCGTCCCTGAAGAGGTATTTCTTCTCCTTTCAGTCCGTGCGGATATCCTTTCCCGTCCCATCGTTCATGATGGTAACCTGCAAACATTTTTGCGTATTGAAGAAATATCTCATCTCCTGAATCCTCTATAATGGTATCAATAATTCTTTCGCCTTCAGCGGTGTGTGTTTTTATTATTTCAAATTCCTCCGGGCTAAGGCTGCCGGGCTTGTTTAAAATTGAATCTGATATAATAATCTTTCCGACATCATGAAGACGCGCGGACGATATGGCAGTTTCTAAATCCCATCTTCTGACTTCATCGGAATAAACACCAAGCTCCAGCATTTTATTAAGGATTAGCCTGATGTACTTGGTTGTGCGTTCAATGTGACTGCCTGTTATTGTGTCACGGTTTTCTACCATATTCGCCAGAACAGACACAATACTATTTTTCATTTTTTTAATATTTTCCGTACGTTCGCGGATTATATCTTCAATTTCAAGATGTGTTTTTATGCGGTTTAACAGCACTGGCCCTGAAAACGGTTTTGAGATAAAATCTATCGCGCCTATTTCAAAGCCAAGAGATTCAGTCAGAGGATCATTTCTGCTGGTAACAAAAATTACCGGAATACCGTTATACCTGCCGCTGGATTTCAAGCGCTTCAGCGTTTCAAATCCGTCCATCTCCGGCATTAAAATATCAAGAAGAATTATATCAGGTCTTACATCATCCAGCAGTTCAAACATGCTCAAAGCCGACGGCAGTGTGTAAACCCTGTAAAATTTTGATAGTGCTTCGTCAGCTGACAGTAAATTAACATTATTGTCATCAACAACAAAAACAGTTTTCAATCAAAACCTCTCCATTTGTTTTTTATATTACGTCATTAAAAGATATCTTTCAATATGGGTAATATATCCTGTTGTTGAAGTGTTTTTTCTGTTTTATCTGAAAAAATGGAATTTTCCGAATTTATGGAGTTTGCCGTTAGAACTTTTTCTTATGTCTTCCAGCGATTTGAATATATAAGATGCGAAAGCCGCTTCGTTGCCGGCGTCTGTCGTGTAGAACCCCATCGTTGTATACGGTTCATTGCCTGCGGCTGCAAGAAGTCCGTTTGCAAAAGCACGGAACGACGAGAGCGCCGAAGGCCCGAGCATGTCGACAGTATCATCCTTTCCTGAACTCGGGATATCGGGATATACAAGCGCCATGGTTCCGTGTTTGCGTATTCTGAACAGAACAGCCAATTCCTTTACAAGGAAAAACCATCCTTTAATTTGGTCGTTAATCATCATGTCGACATCAGACAGGGAAAGTTCCGCCGCGCTGCTTCGGATTGAAGGAGGTGAGCAAATCAGAATAGCTTCACCAATGTGTTCAAGCCGGTTTTCCGCAGCGATTGCCAGCGTCCGCGCCGATATTGGACTCGACGGATTCCACTCCAGAGGAAGCCGTCCTGTTTCCTGAGACTGATTTTTCGATGCACCGGAAATTCTGTTCGGTATTATGGCAGAAACATACTGTTCCACTCTTCTTATAGTCTCAGTTTCAATTGCCCGGCTGAGAGCGCAATCATTACCTGCTATAAGGATACCCCTTGTCATACAATCAGTGTATATTTATATTTAGTTTCTATCAATACCAAGTGACAATCGTTTTATTACTTGTTATATTTTTTATATGAATCTAGTAAAAGCAGCCATGATTGGTGACGTAGTGGGATCTTTCGGTCTGGAAACACTCGAAGCCAGATTGCCTGCCCTGATTAAGGATCGCAGTATCAGTTTTGTTACTGTTAACGGAGAAAATGCCGCGCAGGGTTTTGGCATGACAGAGAGCGATTACAGGCGCATCATCGCGGCGGGAGCTGATGTAGTTACTTCCGGCAATCATGTGTGGGAAAAACGCGAATTCTGGACAATACTGGAAACCGAGAAAAACATGCTGCGCCCTGCGAATTACTCCTCAGGTTCGCAGTGTAGCTTTAATGTTGCAGGAAAAGGGTTCATTAGTTTAAACAAGAAAGGAACCATCTGGACAGTAATAAACCTTCAGGGGCGTGAGTTTATGAACCCCATCGACTGCCCTTTTAAATGTTTTGACTATATATTTGGTTTAGTTAATGGAGATAAGAAAGATACTCATTCTTTATCATTGGACAGCAGCCCTTCTGCCGCTTTAAGTATTGTTTTGGTTGACTTTCATGCCGAATCCAGCCGTGAAAAAGAGGCGCTTGGCTATTTTGCCGACGGCCGCGCCGCGGTTATTGCCGGAACGCATACTCATGTTCAGACCGCTGATGAACGAATACTGCCTGGAGGCAGCGCATACATTACAGACCTCGGTATGACCGGAAATACAGACAGTGTAATTGGAATGGATCCGCAAATTTGCCTGGAGCGCGTCCGCAAACAGGTACTGTATCACATGGAAACGGCTTTACCGAAAGGTCCGGGGCAAATGCAGGGGATAATCGCGGAGATAGACGCTGATACAGGAAGGGTAGTTTCGATTGAGCGAATAAAATAAATTTATATATGTCCACATTATAGACGGACACTAACAAAAGCCAAATGCGCTGTTAATTTTTCTTAATACTCTTGCTTTTTGAAAAAATAGGATCAAAATATTTTTCAACGTCAATTTTCTTGATCAGGACTTTTAAGACAGCGCGGTAAACTAGAATTGAAACCGCAATGGCGCCGATAAAGATTACTGTAAAGCTCCATGATTGGCTGCTTTCCGGCAGTATTGGATGAATGAATCTTGCGTATAAAAAAAACAGGATTAAAAAGCTCGCTATACAGACAATGACATTAAATAAAGTTGCACCCAGAATAAACAGTACAGTATTTGTTTTTTTATTCACTTTTTGACTCCTTTTCCGTTTTTTCTGAATGTGAAAAACATGGTAACAAGCAAAAGAATACAGCACACTACGACAGATGCGTCAGCGGCATTAAATGTCGGCCAGCGTTCAAAACCGAAAAGACCGTAAAATTTTATGCTGATAAAATCCACTACTCCGTCGGGACGGAATATCCGGTCGATAATATTTCCCATACCGCCGCCGATAATGCCTGCTGCAGCCCAGCGCTGAATACATGTAAACTCATCTGTCCTGAAATAATACCACACAAGAAACCCCAAAACCAGAATCGGGACAATAATGAATATAACCGGTTTGATAAAATCCGGAATGTTCTCACCCAGGCTGAAAGCTATCGCCTTGTTCCGTACATGGTATATCCAGAGAAAGTCATTGTTAAAAACATCATGTATAAATGCGGGATGTAAGGGCTTGATTTTAACGATAATTGCTTTGGATATCTGATCTATCAGTAAAATTAAGGCAGTAAGCAACAAGGGTAATAGCCGTTCTTTCGCAAATTGCTTCATTAAAACTCCGGATAACATTATATTTAAATACAGATACAGTTTATGTTTTTAATTGGGCATGGTCAAGGCAATAGCACAGTTCTTTTATTTCCGGAGAATTATGTTTCAGCAAAAACGGTATTACAATCCTGTAGGAATATCAATAAATTCAGCATCAATGCCAAGCCCGGAAATACAGTGACGCATAACGGCCTGAACTCCCCAGACTTCGGTACTATAGTGTCCGCCTGAAATCATGTTTAATTTTTCTTCAAGGCATTTATGGTATATGCTGTGCCTGCTTTCGCCTGTTACAAACAAATCAATCCCTTCTTCGATTGCTTCGTTCGCGTTATCAGCAGCGCCGCCTGAAACGACGGCCGCGTTCGCGCATTCGCTTTTCCCAAACGGGAAAACGCTTAAAGGCGGCCTGTTAACAAAACTGATTTTCTTTACAGCATCATCAATCTTTACAGGTTTTGGAAATGTTCCCTTATAGCCGATCTTGCGCCCATGATATGAGCCAAAAGGCTGGATATTCTCCAATCCCAGAAGCTGCGCAAGAACTGCGTTATTTCCAAGTACTGGATGCTGATCGAGAGGCAGGTGAACGCCATAAAGGCAAATATTGTTATCCAGAAGAAACTTGATCCGCCGCCTGAGATTCCCGGCTACTCTTAGAGGTGTTCCCCAAAAAAGCCCGTGATGAACAAAGAGCATACCAGCTCCCATAACCGCAGCCTGTTCAAATGTTTCAAGGGCGGCATCTACTCCAAATGCAATTTTTCGGACTGCGCTGCCGTCATTATCGATCTGGATTCCGTTTTGGGAATCATCAATGGAAGAAAATCCTTCGATATCCAGAACGCTTTTAAAAAAGGCATCAAGCTGAGCTGTTGTCATTTCTTTACTCATAAAGGCAGTATACAGTAATAAAAAATGAATGTCATGTTACAAGAGACAATTAATATTGGACTTGTAGGGGAACCTGGTTGGTTCCCTTACAAGTTATGCCGTGTCATACGATAGTTGTCTTGACATGGGTGAATCTCATCTGTAAATATATTATTAATACAAAACAAGAGAGGAATATTATGATAAAAAAAACAATATTGGTTCCATTGTTTTTCATAATACTCTGTACAGCCGCCTGCGAAGATAAAACAGCGCTGAAAACGATATATAAAAATGATTTTTTAATCGGGAATATTATCACTCCAGCCTATATGGACGGTGATAATTTTGACCTGTTAAAAAAACATTTTAACATTGTAACATGCGAGAATGATATGAAACCTGATCGTCTTGCTCCGGCAAACAAGGGCGGAGCATACAGGTGGACGGAAGCCGATCGCATGGCTGACAAGGCAAAAGAAAACGGTATGCAGGTTCACGGTCATGTTCTTGTATGGCATTCCCAATCCCGCGCATGGTTTACGGCGGGAACAGCGGAAGAAGCAAAAGAGAACATGGTCAACCATATCAATACTGTACTGGATCATTTTAAAGGCAGAGTAGTTTCATGGGATGTCGTAAATGAAGCAATGGGGGACAGCATTACAGATCCTTCAGACTGGAGAAGCAGCCTGCGAACTAACAGCGGCTGGTACAGAACGCTTGGGCCGGACTTTATAGAACTCGCTTTCAGAACCGCGCGCGAGGCAGATCCGGATATTATTCTTTATTATAACGACTACGGTCTGAATAACCGTAATAAAGCGGCAGCTGTCAGGAATATGGTTAAGGAAATTAACGATAAATACAAAGCCGAGGGCAATAGCCGAAATCTGATTGACGGAATCGGTATGCAGGGACATTACGGGCTTTGGCTTAATATTGGTGATGTACGCAATTCTCTGGAACTATTTTCGGGAATTGGAGTTGAAATATCCATAACCGAGCTTGATGTTGAATCGCGCCAGACAAACTCAAGTGAATGGGGAGTAAACAGAAATTCTGTAATGCCGGAGCCGCAAGCTCAGGCGCAGGCTAATCTTTACGCAGCGCTCTTCCGCCTGTTCAGGGAATACAGAGACAAAATAGCACGGGTAACATTCTGGGGAATGGACGACAAGAACAGCTGGAAATCAGTCGGGAATCCCTGTCTATTCGACGGAAACATGGAACCTAAACCTGCGTTTCTTGCAGTTTCAAATCCGGATGATTATTAGTATAAAACATTTTATTACAGAGTAAACCAGAACTTCAGCTCCGTTAAAGATTAAAGGACATAAAAAAACCGCATAAACTTTTCAAGCATATGCGGTTCTTTGTGAACGGCAGGAGCTGCACGAGAAGACGGAATAACTTCTTCGGACACCTCTGCTGTAAGTAGCTGCTACCTGTTGCCCTTTCTGGCTGTAATAAGGAGAGAACCGAGAACCATTGTATGAACACCCAATCTCTGTAACATGTACCAGATAGTAGTATTGCCGGGACTTGTAACCCACGAAATAATACCAATGACGATATACGCTGCCCAGATAACCGCAAGACCCAACGCAATATAATCCAAAATGCGAATGGTTTTGCCAAACATCTCAATTACTACCATAATACCTGCTATTAACGATAAAACAGCAATTATCGTTGCAATGATTGACGGAAATTTCATTGTGCCAGTAAGTATTGTATGATAATCACCGCCACCCATTAATCCTAAAACACCATTTGCAATCAAATACAGCGCAACCGCAAGCTTCCACAGAAAAACTCCTATTCCATCCTTAAACATAATTAAACCTCTCAAAATCAGTTTTAACTTAGATAAAAATTTTTAAATTTCTATCAATAAGCACAGCTCAACGAGCCATATAACTCAACGAGTTATATGAAAAATTCTATAATAGATAGTACGGAAATACAAGTAAAAAAAAGAAAATAGTTAAAAATATAATAACTTATTCTGTAATTTTCTCATATTCACCGTTGAAAAATCCATTTAAATATGAATGTTCAATAATGAATTTATCCGGCTCCATTATACCGTAATATGCCTGACTTGCCATTTTTTCCTGATCGAACGGTACATAACTGTCCATTAGGCTTGCTCCGTATTGGCTCCAGATAATGACATGATCAATATACTTTTTATATTTTTCAAACAATTTAAAAAGAAGCGCGTATTGATAACCGATTGAATCAGCCTGCTTTTGGTTTAATACCGCCGGAGCATGAGCCTCTCCTCCAGGTGCGATATACGGCTGCCTCATGTCAACGCTTGAGTAGCTGATACAATCAAGCAGACCTTCATCTATTAGACTTGCAAACATGGCGGCTGATCGCCTGTTCTGACTGGCTGTAACAGGAGTAACAATTTCATGTCCCTGTATTCCCATACACTCAATCAAATTTCTGCCGTCATAGAGCGGATCGTTTTTCCATTTAGCATTAAGTTCCTTAATCATATTGTATGCAACTTTTGCCCTGAACAAAACAAGAATACTGTAATCACTGTAGACAAGTATGGGAGGCTTTTCTGTAATGAAAGCGTCAATACTGCCATTATCATCATGATTATCCGTTTTCATGTATTCCGGTATTATTCCCGGATCGTTAAAATGGGTTTTGTATTTGGCTGCCATCTGTGAATTGGGAACTGCAATATGTGCGAACTTAAACAGCAGATAAATATAATGATTTTCCATGTCGTTAATATCCAGATCAGTCATCGCCATAAGCCATGAAAGGTTTTTCATGGCGGATTTCCACTCATTGGGTTTAGCATTAATTATAGAGTCATATCTGCTTTCGTGAATTTCTTCTGACACAACACTAAATGAATGAAACGGGATAATACCCCGTTTTTCGCTTGAATCATATCTTGCATCTGTTGTCATAAAGTGCCGCATTACATACAGGACATGATTAAACAACAGTCTGCGGGCAGCATCCCTGCTTACTTTAATATACGGTCCTGTTGCATTATTACCTCCTGTATAAAACAAACAGTCAGATTTCCATTGCATGGAAGTAACATTTTCAGGAATAATCTGCCACATCCACGGAGGCGACTGATTAGTCCATGCCAGACAATGGCCGTGTAATTTATATTTTGCTCCCGAATCCCTGATACTAATGTAAGCATCGTCAGGCATGTTCCATTCCGGCCCTTCACCGTCAAATTTGAATTTAAAATCCGGATATTCGTTCCTGAGCCATATTGGAGGTCTTATATGACAATCCGGAGTAAGATTGTCCTTATCAACAAAAATTTCATAGTGGCGGGCCCTTATTGAATCGGGCGCAATGGTTCCTGTCCCTGAAGTGCCAATAAGAAAATATCCGTTATCAGGGTTATACTTTCCTTTAATTGGATTGACATCCATAAAACTTTTTATATTAACCGCATCAGGTATATCCGACTCGCCTGTTTTTATCTGCGTTAGCAGGATATTTCCGATCATAATTTGATCGCCGTTCAGCTTTGCACCGATTTCTGTGTGCAGATCGATATTCATGTATTCCCAGCTTCCGGATGTTACCGGAACTGCCGCGTAAACAGATCTCTTATACCATGTGTCTCCGTTATAAAAACCTGCTCTGTCCGATCTTATTATTTCGATACTGTCCAAATCGGAGGCTCTTATATAAATCTGTGTTCTGCTGCTTCCGGCAAAACCGTTAACCCCCTGTTTCCCTTCGCCGCCGGAAGAGGTAGACCAGATTTCAAATCTCATATATTTCCCGACTGCACTGACAGGGTAATAAAGATCAAATTCAATAAATGTATGGCTGCTTATGGTTACAGGGGGATTGATTGGTATTCTCATACCGAATCCGCCGAAGGATTTTCCTGCAAAGGCAGGATCAAAAAAAGAGGTAAGTAAAATAAGGCTGCCGCTGCCAAAGGGATTTATAATTTGTGAAAAGCTGCTGTTAACATTAGGAAGAACCCGCCCGTCATTGGTACGCCAGGATTTCCACGCAGAAAAATTATTTTCCAGATCAAATTTAAAAATTGTATTGTGCTTTAGATCTGAGCCGGATACGGTAATATTTTGAAAATTTATACTGTTTACGCTTTCCTTTTGGATCATTTTATATATGTTAATTGTAACATGTTATTGGCATGTATGCAAAAGCTTGATCTATTATTAATAAGAGCTTTTTCCGAAACCAACCTGGTTTTGGAAAAAGCTCTTAAATAAGTTTTATATTATCCCACGAGGATAACAGCTTGTTCCGTTTTTAAATAATCTTTCTGTCAACCGCGGCGCGAATGGCTTCAGGCAGACTGAATACACCTAATTTATCATAGATTGAATTAATTGCTTTTTTTACCGTGTTAATTGAAAGATTCTGATTGTCCGCTATCTCATTACGCGAAAATCCATCCGAAAGATCTTTCATGATGTCGGTTTCCCGCCTTGTCAGAATTACTTCTTTCCTGATGTTATTGGACAATTTATATTCAGATATATTTTTAAATTTCCGTTTCGCGTAGGCTGATGATTTTCGGTTAATGTCTTCCAGCCATTTTTTTGGAATTAGGCATGTGTTATCATTCATGCAGTTATCTTTAATAACGGCAGTTGTTAATGTTCGAATGTCCTTCTCGTATTTGGCGAACATCACAATGATATTGTTTGATTCTGCCAGATGCCAGGCTTGTTCGAGCGCTGTGATTGCTTCATTCCGCCGTTTAAGCCGGTAAAGGGACAGCGCCTTCAGCGTTGTTAATTCAATTTGACTTAATAAAATCGTTTGCTGTTCCGTAGAGTTTTCTATAAAAGCCAACAGTGCGCTGTACTTATGTGTTTTATAATGATACTGCAGTTTTACGCGGTTAGCATAATTTTCCAGAAAAGACGGATGAGTATACGGTGAAAAATCACTTTTCAGCCAGTCTGGTATATGTTCGCATCTGTCCAGCGACAGTTGGTAATATCCGCAGGCGATATCGTACATAGTGTAACGGACTCCGTAATCCTCCTCGCTTATCATCGCTTCCATCTCTTTGAGTTTTACCGTTGCTTCATTAAGATCTCCGCGGAAAAAAGCGAGCTGCATCAGGTATATCAGGGCGCGGGTCTGTGTGAGATACTGTCCGCAGACGCGCGCTTTTTCTACCGATTGCTTAAGGTATTGCTCAGCATCATTTATCTGTCCGCGGCAAAAACACAGTTCACCGCGCGCAAGGTCGTCAAAACCGGTAAGAAAGCCTTTTCCCAGAATGGATGCGTAAGGAATTGAACGGGAAATGGCGTCAATGTATTCTTCCTGCGCGCCTTTTCGGTTTGTTCCTACCAGAGATGCCCATGCGCTCATCGGTATAATGTTAAATGAACCGATAGTCTTGAACGAAATTTTGCTGCAGCACTCTCCCATTTTTTTATAATACTTTTCAAAGTCATAAACATCAGTGTATGTGCACATGAACATTAATAAAATTGCCCAATTGCCGTAAATGGCAGTGAGAGCATGGTTTTTTTCGAATGATTCAGGCTGCGCTTCATAATTTTCTGCATACATGCGGGCAAGAGCTATTGTACTTTCATCAAGCTGGCCTGTGTTTATTCTCAGTCTGATATGCATTCCCGGAAACATTATATTTTGGGACTTCGCTTCGTCAGGAGCGCTGTCAAATATGCGCAGCGCATATTTCGCCGTATCCGGCGGCATCTGTACATTCAGTGATCCTATTTTGTGCGCAATAGCACTGTAATCGCCGGACTTCTCGTAATAGGAAATTGCGTCTGTGTGATAACCGTTTGTGTCACACCACTCACCCGCAGTCTGGTATGTCTGTCTTCTCTCGTTTTCCGTTAACACCTGTTCCTGTTTCTTCTTAAGGTAATCACGCAATAGATGATGGATCATGTAGGTATCCAGATTAAAATCATATCGTATATAAGCATTTACTGTTTCCATTTCCCTAACGAGCGAATCATCTTTTGCCAATAATTTAATCAGACTGGCGGCAAGATGATCGATCAGCGAAATACGCAGCAGGAAACGCATGAGCGGCTCTGTAACAATATTGGAAATTTCCGCCTCGATAAGACGGTAAATGTTTTTCTTTGTCGCTTCGAGCGCGCTTCGTTCATACTTGCAGACGCTGTTTGCGCGTTCTTTAACCAAAGAACGTCCGATCATATTTATGGCAAAAGCCCATCCCTGTGTGTCATCGTAAATATTCCGTACATCTCCCCTCATGACAGGAAGATTAATCTGGCTGAAGAACCCCGCGATTTCGTCTTCGGTAAAGCACAATGTATCTTCGCTGATTGTGACAGTGCGTTCAATAAGGTTCCTGTTTATCAGATAGAAGTCCGGCATGGTTCGTGAGATCAGTATTATGGCTACATTTGGCGGACATGAATTGAGTACCTGTTCAAAAAACCTGAGCAGGGCGGGATTGTGCAGCAGATGGAAATCATCAAATACCCTGATGTGCTTACCAGGCAATGATGCCAATCCGCGCGTTATCGCAGAATATTTTAAATACGCTTCGTTAGTTTTGGGGAATCCTATTTCTTTTAAACGCGCTCCGGCTCTGGGCTGGGAAAAAGACATCATATTGGAAAAGCTTTCCCAAAAACGGGCTGTTACATTATCGTGCTCTGAAAGCTGAAGCCATATTGAAGCCGCTTTATACCTGGATAAAAATGAAAAAACTGCCCTTGTTTTGCCGTAACCTGCGCCGGCGCAGACGATAACCAGCGGATAATTAACTGCTTTTTCAAATAACGCATTCAGGCGGGGGCGATCCAGATGAGCGCCAGTTTGATGAAAGATTCTTTTATCAGCGATTAAGTTCGGCATCAAGCCGACCTTTCTTCCGCTGATTCTTTTATTTATTAGATTATTTTGTGTTATAGCCATTCCTTCTCCTGCAATAAAGCTGCGATAAGCTCATACATTGCCATTTCATCTTTTTCCAGTTTGTTAAAGATGTCCTGAGAAGGGCCCGTCATCCGCCAGAGAAGCTCGTACAATTTGACACAATCAATCAACACCGAAATAATACGCACATCATACGGAGCAAAGTGGCCGTTTTACAGGAAAACACCGCAACTCCAACAATGATTATTACAGCCCATTTTAAAGTATCAGAGTATATATTTCAATAGATTATTCGTTTTCCCTGATCTTTTTACGCCGGGTTAACGGTAGAGCGTTCATTTTCTCCTGCATAATCCATCCGCTCTTGCCATAAACTCATTCGAAAGCCGTTTTTCCCACTTAATGCACAGACTGACAGGCAGATGCGACTCTTTAAAGTCGTTTAACAGCGTTTGAATTCCCCGTATATTGGGATTTTTCGTAACATTGGCAGTATTTCCGTTAACCTTCGCGATTATTGCCTGAGAATCGGTGGTAAGAATATAATTATCAGGGTGATTTTTGGCGTACTGCATCGCGTGAATAATCCCTTCGGATTCTGTATCGTCATTGCTGGTAGATGCAGAGATACCGTATTTCCCTGATTCTTCATGGATTATTTTGTTTTGTTTTACAACAACAAAAGCCCATTTCTCTGGTCCGCCGTCAGTGTATATGCAGACATATTTGGATGACTTCCCTTTCTTTGGACTCAACCGGCGTTCCCCGCTGCCAATTCTATCAGGTTAAAACTCTTTTATCTCGGGCATCCAGAAGCTTCTTAGTTCACTGTAATTAATCCTGTTGAAAAGCGGCTCAATATCGGCGTTTTCTTTTATTATTTCAAAGAGGAAAGAAGAGAAAGTCCTGTGCTTGTCCATTACATATTCGGCGTAGCGTTTCTTAGCTTCCTTTGGGTCTTCGCTGCCGTTTCTGCATTCCTGATAAAAACCAGCGGCGGTTTTGCAAAGCGCTTTTACAGCGTTCCTGAAACCAATCCATTCCGAGGTAATTTCGTCAGTTCTTTTGCGGATTTCCGGCCACGCGACAATCGCGTCATCGATGCTTCCCTGCTTGATGGCGGAAAAGAGACGCTCGTCAGAAAAATGATCCTCGCCTTTCAGGTAAAAAAGGCTTCTGTAATGATCTGTTTTAACCTTTATGCGGTTAAAATTGGCATCCTGAACAACAAAGCCCTCCCGGTCGTCAGTATCTACAGCCTGGCAGTACGCGATTATGGCATCAAGGTTTTTAAGCGGAAGAATCTGCGGCGTGGAAAAAGACAGACCGAAGCTGTCCGCGGTCCATTCGGGAGTATGTTCCTGTCCTTCGCTGTCGCGGCAGCCCAAAAGGTATAATTTTGTTTCCCTGTACGGGACAATTATCCTGTTGTAGGGAGAAACAAGCTCAAACATGAACGTCCAGCCTTTCGGCAGGCGCTTTATTTCGTCTCTGCGTCCGCGCAGCGCGTAATCGCGCAGGCCCGCGAAAGTATACGGCGGCGGAAGGTTTTCATCGTTATCTGTACGGATAAACTCCGGCACTTCGGCGTTTACGTCAAAACTGCCGTTTGTCGTCCAGAGATCGTTTCCGTCATCTTCCTTGAGGAGCTTAAGGAGAGAACCGTCAAGTTTGTCCCTTACATACAGTTTGCTGTTCCAGTCGATGGGGTCGGCGCCGGCTTCGCCTGAATTCATGAACTTGAAAAAAGGCAGAAGGCAGGGTTTTACCGTTCCGGCTTCCTCATTAATGTCGTAAACGGAACCGCGGCAGCAGCGGACTATAGGATTTGTAAAGTCCGATTCAAACTGGCTGTACCTGAACATGACAAGATTCGCCCGCCGGGGATGACGCTTTACCTTTACGGCGTAAGGAGCCCCGGAAAGTTCTTCCTCAAAATTGTTCAGGTTCTTTTTGAGGAAATTGGTTAAATATTCCCAGCTGTCATATTGTCCCATATATCAAATATAGTGTTTCTTCAGCGCTCCGCGCAAGTTCTCCCGGGTTATTTCGCATAAAACAGGCGGTATATGAAATGTTAAGTTAATTGAGCTTTTCCCAAAACCCGGCCGGTTTTGGAAAAAGCTCCTGCAATAAGGAATTTACGCACTTTGTAATTTTTGAAACCGAAAACCCCCGATCCTCGGTATTTACATAGGGCTTCCCATGTATTTACATGGGAGATTTTACGCGAATTTTGGCATTTCCTGGGTATTTACATGGGATACATTGTTTTTATTTTTTAATAATATTTTCTTAATATTAATTTCTTAATTAAGGAGTATTAAATGAAAAAGACAAAGTTTTTAATCGGGATTATCACCATGCTGGCGGTAATCGTATTAGCGTTCGCCGCATGTCCCAACGAACCTGCAGCCAAGCCGGCGTCGAAACCGCTTTATACGGTGTATACATGGGAAGAAGGCGACTATGATTATGAACTGACCATTACTGATCCCAGCGCCAAAGCGGCGGTAACAGCCGGCACGTATGTATTATTTATCTTTAATAAGCTTACAGATGAAATATTGATAAGCGAAGGAACAGCATCCGGCACAGAAGGAAACTTTATATTACAGCCTGATTACACCGATGCTCCGATCGTAACCATAACAATAACGGGTAATTCAATTGTTGTTACCAGCGACGAACCTATTAAAGCCGTAAGAGTTAATGATACTGATGGAACGAAGGTTGAAATAAACATTACCATCGAAGAAAGCACTGTTACTGTAGGTACCACCAATACCGGCAGCAATGCTTGCGCGCACACATGGGAATGGAAAGTGACAACCGCTGTAAGCGCAACAGCTGACGGCGTAATAACAAAAACCTGTTCCAAGTGCGGCGCTGCAGACGGCACGCAGCCCATACCAATGTCCGGCACCCCCGGCCTTGAGTTTACGCTTATAAACGACGGTAAAGAATATGAAGTATCAGCGGGAGACGCAACATCAGGAGTAATAGTAATTCCCTCTGTGCATAACAATAAGCCTGTAACCACAATAGCCGACGGTAGTTGGGATTACGATCCACCGTCAGGCGGTTTTATTAAAACTGAAATAACAGGAGTTATCATCCCCTTAAGCGTTACAAAAATAGGCGGTAACGCGTTCGAAGATTGCCATAACCTTACAAGCATAAACATACACGCCGGCATTACCGATATCGGCGGCACCGCATTCAGAAACTGCAAAAGCCTTGCGGTTATTAACGTAGATCCTGACAACAAGCATTACAAAGTTGTTAACGGCGTGTTGTACAACATAGAGATGACCGAACTTATACTGGCGCAGGTAACATTAAGCGGAAACTTTACTATCCCCTCTACTGTCGAGATCATCAGAGACGCCGCATTCCGTAACTGCACAGGGCTTGTAAGCGTAACAATCCCCAACAGCGTTACCGGTATTGAAAGAGCCGCGTTTGAAGACTGCACCAGCCTTACAAGCATAACAATCCCGGGAAGCGTCGAGTTTATCGAAGATTTTGTGTTTGAAAATTGTCCAAAACTTATAAGCATTACTGTTGATGCAAGCAATCCTAATTTTTCAAGCCAGAGCGGAATATTGTACAACAAGGCAAAAACTGAGATTTTACATGTTCCTCAGGCTATCAGCGGAAGCATAACAATTCCGTCAAGCATTACTGAAATCGGTGAAAGTATATTTAAGAACCGCTCAGGCATTACAAGCATAACAATCCCCAACAGTGTTACTTCTATCGGCGATTATGCGTTCGAACATTGTATCAAACTGACAAGTGTAGTAATCCCTAACAGCGTTACTTCCATCGGTAAAAACGCATTTGGAATGCCTGATCATCAGTTTAATCCTGTAGATAACCCGATACCCTCAGCTCTTACAGATGTTACAATCGGCACTGGTATTAAAAGCATCGGTGTCATGGCGTTCATAAGCTGTTACAGCCTTACAAGCGTAACTTTCAACGCGGTTGTTCCTCCTACGTTTGAAAATCTTGTTGAAGATAATGGAGACTCAACTCGTTATTCTGCGTTCTGGGGTACACCATTGTCAGATGAAGGGCTGCCTGGATTTGATGAAGCGTTTATCTATGTTCCTTCAGCCAGCGTTGAGGCGTACAAGAGTATATTCAACTCTGACGGCAGACCGGATAAATTTGTAGCAATAACACCGTAATTTACTGTGTAAAGACAATTTTCGGGGGTTTCCGTAACATTTCCGGCCGCCCCCGAAACCTATGCGGGCGTTCCCGCGAAAGTCGCGAGCGCTCTCGCGAAAGCTGCGAGCGCTCTCGCGGAAGCTGCGGGCGCTCTCGCGGAAGTTGCGAGCCCTCTCGCGGAAGCTGCGAGCCCTCTCGCATAAGTTGCGAGCGCTCTCGCAAAAGATGCGAGCGCTCTCGCAGATAGTTAATATCAACAGGCGGCGCGCCAAAATCTGCAAGAGCTTTTCCGAGCTTTTTTAAATTTTTATTGTCCGTGAAAATAAGAAAATCAATGTCTTTAGTCGCTCTGGGATGACCGTATAAACCAACCGCCCAGCCGCCGACAAGCAGATATTTAACCTTGTTTGAGTTTAGACAGTGTATAAAATCTTTGAAGTCTTCCGGTAGTTGCTTCCTTTCCATAAAAACATTCCCTTAAATATGTTATTGTTTGTAATTTTTCCTTTATTGTCGCTTTTTTCCAATATTCTGAATCATCTTTATCAAATATTTCCTTATTTCCGTATGATATTTTACTTCTGTCCATTTTTTCAGAAAACATACAATTAAGCTCCTATTCTTTAAATAATACCAATATTATACCAGAGTATCATGAGAATAAAAATTATTTGATATATCTCACCTCAGGGGGCAGACCGAATAAAGCCGAAGCAAAGTAAACCGCGTCAAGCCTTGGTGTGAGATCGCGTCAAGGCCTGGTGGATGATCGCGTCAAGGCCTGGTGGATGATCGCGTCAAGCATTGGTGTGGGATCGCGTCAAGCATTGGTGTGGGATCGCGTCAAGCTTTGGTGTGAGATCGCGTCAAGGCTTGGTGTGAAACCGATATATTCTGGAACAATGTCTGTAATTAATTGTTATTACCTATGGCAAACAGTTAACTGCCGGTATACAGGCAGAAGCAGACGTGCTGTTGAAACTTTTGCAAAGAGCCCGCCGCAGATGAGTGATTCATTGAGAGGGATGTTAAGTTTTTCTGTATGTACGGCTGCCGCTTCTGCGTTTAAATAACGCCGCAGCCGCAGGTGTTTAACGCTTATCCACGCTTGTGTACTCGAGCTGCGGCTGGACGCATTTGTACGCGGGGCGGATGATTCTGCCGCCGGCGGTGATTTCTTCCAGACGGTGGGCGCACCATCCGGCAATCCTGCTGACCGCGAATATCGGGGTGTTCAGGTCTTCAGGGATTCCGAGCATTTTGTAAACAAAGCCGGAATAGAAATCAACATTTGTGCATATATCCTTGTCGGAGCCCTTAACTCTTTTAAATACCGAAGGAACAAGCCTTTCAATCAGGCAGTAAAGATTGAATTCCTTGAGCATGTTTTTTTCCTCCGCGAGCGCTTTTGCCTTGTCGCGCAGTAAAATCGCGCGCGGATCTGTGATTGTGTAGACAGCGTGGCCCTGTCCGTAGATCAGCCTTGTACCGTCATAAGCTTCGCCTTTCAGGATTTTTTCAAGGTATGCGGCAACTTCCCTTTCGCTTTCCCAGTCTTTTACATTGTTTTTTATTTCATCCATCATTTCGATAACTTTCGCGTTCGCTCCGCCGTGCTTGTAGCCCTTAAGCGATCCAATGCCTGCAGCGATGGAGGAAAAAGTGTCGGTATCGGATGAGGAAACAACGTGCACAGTAAATGTTGAGTTGTTGCCTCCGCCGTGCTCCGCGTGAAGAACAAGCGAAAGATCCAAAAGCTGCGCTTCGTATTGGGTGTATTTCTTGTCAGGCCTGATTAGGGAAAGAAGTATTTCCGCGCAGGACAACGAAGGATCAATTTGATGAATGATTAGGCTGTCGCTGTCAAAGTGATGTTTCTTTGACATGTAGGAATAAGCCGCGATGCTGGGAAAACGCGCGATTAGTTCAACGCACTGGCGGAGAATATTCTCAGGGGACTGGCTTTCTGGGTTATCGTCATAGGGGTACAGCGCGAGTATGGAAGAAGCGAGTTTATTCATGATGTTGCGCGAAGGCGCCCTCATAATTACGTCTTCGACAAAGTGGCTGGGCAGCGCGCGGTTTTCCCCGATAAGGACATTGAAAGCCTTTAATTGATCCCTGGTCGGCAGTTTCCCGAACAGGAGAAGATAAATTGTTTCCTCAAAGCAGAATCGGTTTTGGCTCGCGGCCTCGGCGGCTATCTGCCCAACGTTTATTCCCCTGTAAAACAACTTTCCTGGGACAGCGGTCTTTTTTCCGTCTATTACTTCATAGCCATGCACATCGCCGACCCGTGTAAGGCCGACAAGTACGCCCGTGCCGTCTTCGTTGCGCAGACCGCGTTTTACGCTGAACCTGGTAAATAATTCTGAGTCAATATAATCATTGCCTGAAATCTCGGCTAAGTGTTCTTTTACGTCCATAACTTCTTCTCCTTTTTTATTTTATTACTTTGGTTCGGTTTTATCCGAGTCTTCTTCGCGAATCTGCACCCTGCGGATTTTTCCGCTTATGGTTTTTGGAAGCTCGTTTACAAACTCAACAATCCGCGGATATTTATAAGGGGCGGTGGTTTTCTTTACATGGTTCTGTAGTTCGGTTTTTAGTTCGTCTGCTGCCGTATAATTTTTCGCAAGAACGACTGTCGCCTTGATGATTGTGCCGCGTTCTTCATCGGGGACGCCTGTTATGGCACATTCAAGAACCGCCGGATGGCTCATAAGAGCGCTTTCCACTTCGAACGGCCCGATTCTGTAACCGGAACTTTTAATAACATCGTCATTACGGCCGACAAACCAATAGTAGCCGTCTTCGTCTGTCCACGCGACATCGCCCGTATAATAGATATCGCCGCGCCACACGCTTGCGGTGAGATTTTCGTCTCTGTAATAACCCCCGAACATTCCGTAGGGTTTTCGCCTGCCTGTTCTCACAGCAATCTGGCCTTCTTCGCCCATGGCGCACGGCGATCCATCTTCGCGCAGCAGCCCGATGTCGTAACCGGGCGCGGGCTTTCCCATGGAACCGGGTTTCGGTTCCAGCCACGGCCATGTACACAGGGAGACAGTAAGTTCTGTCTGTCCGTAACATTCCCTTAATTTAATTCCGGTACCGGCAAGAAACTGTTCAAAGATTTCCGGATTAAGCGGTTCTCCTGCTACGCTGCAGTGTTTTAAGGCGGAGAAATCATATTTCTTTAAATCTTCTTTTATAAAGAAACGGTATATTGTAGGGGGAGCGCAGAAGCTTGTCAGGCGGTATCTGCTTATTATCTCCAGCATTTGCCGCGGATCAAAACGGTCATAATCAAATACAAAGATTCCGGCTTCGCATAGCCATTGTCCGTAAATGCATCCCCACGCGGCTTTTGCCCATCCTGTGTCGGCAACAGTCAGATGCAAACCTTCCGGTACTACCTGATGCCAGTATTTCGCGGTTGCGATGTGGCCCAAAGGATATGTAAAATCATGGCGCACCATTTTCGGCATTCCTGTTGTGCCGGAAGTAAAATAAAGAAGCATGATGTCGGTTTTATTATTTACAGCCGGTTTTTGGTAAACATCGGAAGCCTCTTTAATTTGCAGACTTAAATCGTTCCATTGCAGCGCCGGATCGGCTGCAAATACGGATTTTGCCGGATCATGATCTTTTGGTGTGTGAACCGAACGGACAAATGCCTTGTACTTAAGGTGCATCTTTTCGGAGAAGCCGCTGCTTTGTTCCATGGCGGCTTCAGCTTCATTAATGCGAAGCATCAGATCGTGATCATCAACGCAGACAATTCCTTTAATACCGGCGGCATTGCATCTGTAAACAATGTCTTTTGCTGTAAGAAGATGCGTTGCCGGAATTGCGATCGCTCCAAGTTTATGCAAAGCCAGCAATACCGGCCAGTATTCCCACCTGCGCTTTAATATCAGCATAACAGGATCGCTTTTTTTTATTCCGGCCTTGTCTAATACATTAGCGGCCCTGTCCGTCAGATTTCTTATTTCAGAAAATGTAAAGGAAGCGTCCGCGCCTTTTTCATCACACCATTGAAGCGCGCGCCCGTTTGGTTTTTCCTGTGCAAGAACGTCAACTACATCATATGCAAAGTTAAAATTATCCGGAATATTGACGGTATAATTATTATAAAAATCCTCGTAGGATTCGAAATCTGTTCTTGGCAAATATTTGTCAAGCAAGGACATATTGTTACTCCTATAAAAAAAATAATTGCGGCGGTTACGGCGTTTAAACGCCTTATCGTAGTCTAGAAAACAAACGCCAGAAAGCGGGCTGCTTTTCCTCCCAATGCCTTCATGCCGTGCGGCTCTGAAGAATTGTAATAAACGCAGTCGCCTGGATTGAGTTCAATTTCGTGGCCGCTGATCGATATCAGCAGCCGCCCCTCCAATACATAATTGAATTCCTGTCCGGGATGTGTGTTTAAATTAATTTGTTTGTTTTCTGTTTCTGCGGAAGCTTCAACCAGAAAAGGTTCTGCGTTTTTGCCGTGGAAATTATAAGCAAGATTCCAATATCCGTACATCGGGCGGCGGGTTACTTCCGGGGCTTGCCCTGACCGCGTAACACAGTATGTTTTTAATTTTGATGCCGCTCCGCTTATTAGCTCAGACAGGTCAACTTTGAACCTTGCGGCAATTTCTACAAGAGCTCCTACCGGAAAATCCTTCTCCCCTGATTCCCATGCTGTATATTCTGCCGGATCGAAGCCAAGCTCTTTTGCCAGATTTACGGCTGTTATTTCCTCAATTTCCCTGAGTACGCGTACACGGGATGCGATTTCCCTTACGCTCTGTTCCGTGGAGCCATGTTCCAGTTTATCTTTTTTCATTAACTTTTCTCCCGTACTGTTTGTCTTTAACCAATCATCCTTGTTTCTACTGTTCCGTTGGATCGGGCGACGTAGACTACCGGCGGATTCTTTGTAAAAAAACCATTCTCCACAACACCGGGGATTTGATTTAATTCTGTTTCCATTAACGAAGGGGTTACCGCAGACCCGTGAAACTCCATCCCAAGACGGATGTCCAGAATTATATTGCCATGCTCGGTTATAACAGGCCCAGCTTTTCTTAGTGCCTCTCTGAGTATAACGGCTGCGCCGTGTTTTTCAAGTACTCTTGTTACCTGAACTCTTGCCGCAGGGATTACTTCCAAAGGAACGGGAAACCCGCTTCCAAGCCGGTCTGTAAGCTTGGATTCGTCTATTGTAATAACATACTGCGAGGACGCGTAAGCCGCCAATTTTTCTATAAGCAAAGCGCCCCCTCCTCCCTTGATTAAATTATTTTGTTTGTCTACTTCGTCCGCTCCGTCAATTGTTAAATCAAGCCCCGAGGAGAGTTCGCGTGAGTTCAGATTGTAAAACGGGATATTTTGCTTTTCACATTCAATTTCGGTCTGAAAACTGGTTGCGAATGCGCAGATGTCGCGTAATATTCCCTGTGCAAGCAGTTCTCCTATTCTGCGGACTGCGTAAACCGCTGTAGAACCTGTCCCAAGACCGAGCTTCATGCCGCTTTTTACCATGCTGTCCGCAGCTGCTTTACCGGCACGCTGCTTTAACAGCGCCGCTTCATTCATTAACCTGATTGTATCCTGTTCCATGTGCTTGCTCCCATTGTATTTAACCTTGTTAAAAACTGCTGGTGAATTTCTGTGCCAAAAAAATTATAATATTGCATACAGGCCTGCCGTATAACCATATCGTAGCCGTTAATGGTTTTGCATCCCGCCTCCGCGGCTCTTTTCAGGAAAGGCGTTACCGCCGGCGTATATATCAAATCCATGACGCTTTCCTTTCCGGTAAAAGAGTATAATTCCAGAGGATCAACTGGAGAATCTTCATCCGCGGACTTTTGACCGTATGAATCCAGTGTTGCGGAATCTCCGTTAGATATTGATTCAGCAAAACCTTCCATCCCGACTGAGCTTGTCTGAATAATTATATCGCTGTATTTTGCCATGAGTTCTATTCCGTGATTATCCAGTCCTCCAAAGCGGAAATTGTACTGAGACGCGATGTTTTTTGCTTTATGGACAGTACGGTTTAATATAAGGGCTTTGCCGCCCAAACGGTAAATTTCCGAAGCGACAGATCGCGCTACGCCGCCGGCGCCCACAATAGTAATCTTTTTATGTTTTAGGTTTTTTTTATTAAGGAATTCCAGAAGCGAAGCGGAGAACCCCAAACAATCGGTATTGTCTCCGTACCATCCGTCTCCGCTGCGGAATACTGTGTTGCATGCTCCAATGGACTTTACAGCGTCAGAGCTGTCTGTAAGCTCATTAAGTACTGCTTCCTTGTAAGGTACTGTGACTGATAACCCCTGAACATCCAGTTCTTTTGCCAGAGTAATAAAACTGCTGATGGAATCTACCGGAAAAGGAACGTACACTGCGTCTGTATTTTCCATGTTAAATACATTATTAAAAAACCACGGACTGACGCTTGCTTTTAAAGGATAGCCGACGACGCCGTATACTTTGGTATTTTTTGTTATTTTTTTAAACTGATAAAGTTCGGCCAGTTCGCGGACATCCATTTGTCCTGAAGCTCCGGGCGTTTCATCTTCAGATAACGCGCTTGAATATGTCAGGAATGAGCCGAATTTTTCTGTAAGGATTCTTGAATAAATACCGTAATGTCCCATGCAAATCAGGATTTTATCCTGTCCTTTAAACTCGCCTGAAGCGTTGAATACCCGCAGAACATCGTTTACCGAGTTTACTTTTAGCGCAAATTTTACTATCTCATCTCCGACTCGCTTCATGGATTTCAGCTTGTCGTGAATATTGTCAATGATGCCGTTTACATTATGGCAGGAGCGGATAATTCGTGTTCCGAAAGTACGTGCGGCTTCTTCAAGGCTGGGTACGTCAAAATCGTCCTCAATATCTACATACGCGAAATTATATCTTGAGTCCGCGTTCGCGTACGCAAGTCCGTTTGCGAACAGCCTTACCCTTGCCCCTTCGCCCTGTGAGTAATACCCTCCGTCAACATCGCGTCTGATTGTAAGGATGACAGGCATGCCCGCCAGTTCGGGGAACCGGCGTATATATAAACGCTCATCATCATCAAGGCAATCTACCCTTAATTCCGCAATATCCGTATATTTGCCGTATTTGTTTAATATTTCCAGATTTCGCTGAATGGTTTTTGCGGTAAGGCATAAGCAAATCTTTGCCATTGTTAACCTCTGTTATTTTGCGGTGATATCACTGCAAATTGAATAGTATTTTTAAAACTAACCGGGTTTTGTAAACAGTTCATTATACTTTAAAAATCGGGGCGGTATATATATATTGCGGCAGCCAGCTCCGTATTGTTAACATTGCTGAAATTAACGCGAAGCATCAGCGGCCAGTCCCTGCTGTTTATTGCCATAAGCACATAATCTCCGTAATCTACCGCCCTGTTTCCCAGAGTCAGCAAAACGACCGCTTTTCTGTCTCCGTTTGAGATGCCATGCGTTGAGACAAGTTTAACCTGCCAGACACGATCCCTGTAAATATAAAAATCCGCTCCGTTGTACTGAAAAACAACATCGTCCTGCCAAGTCTCCATTCCTCTTTCTGCGGCAACTGTTCCAGGCGGTCCAAACCGCTGAATTAAATCAGGTATCATCATTCCGACAAATGAAAGATGTTCATCACTGCCAAGGCCGGTAATCGGCAGTGATTGCTGCGCGTTTAACGCTGAAGAGACAAGGAAAAACATTAATATAACTAATCTGCGGCTCATAATGCTCTTTTTAAACCTGCCTGTTATTATACCGAAAACAAAGCCAAATAATCCATAGAAACAATCAAATTGAACGAAAAAAAGAACGTAAAAGAAGCTATTTCGGCGGATATTGATCACATTTTAACTATTAGATTACTTGAAGGGGAGTAAATTCAATTCTTTCAAATATACGTTATTGGAATAACGTAATCGTTTTTTCCGGTTTCTGATCCCAGATTAGTCGAAACAGAAAATAAGGTCAATATGCAGTTTAAAAAACGCGGTTGTCTCTCTTGCCTTGTAAAAATATGCAAATCCCCGTAAACTAAAATAATGCAAAGTCTTAACAAAAATCAAATGCTTAAAATAATGGAAAGATACGGCAATGATCCTCAGCAGTTAATAGCTGTCTTGCTGGATATTCAGGCCGCGTCGGGAAAATTCTGCGTTGAACAGCATTGGGCTGAGCTTACCTCGGAAGTTTTGGGTGTTCCGCTGTCGAAAATTTATGATGTACTGACTTTTTATTCCATGTTTAAAACAGAGCCGCACGGCGAGTTTATCATCGAAATTTGCCGCAGCACTCC
>JGI24695J34938_10000329_pt1 | contig 46693 bp, 51 predicted proteins | sample TergutCo191P3_FD_34938 | JGI IMG/M metagenome (IMG submission 34938)
CAAACAGGATAAAAAACAAAAAGTCCAAAAGACTGTAAGAATGTGTTAAATAAAAAAACAAAAGGCGAAGAAACTGACTCTATGTACGAAAACTCCTGCGCTGATGAATTAATTACAAAAGAAGGAATAAGAAAACCTGTTAATATGCTGATGTTTATTATAGAAAGAAAAAATAATTTCATTTTAGTACTATCATCATTATTAAACGCATTAAAAACTGTCTTAAGCAAATAATTACAAAACTTTATTAATAAAGGAAGAGCAGGAATAATTAACATAAATCCTGCTAATAGTAATCTTTTACTGAAATTCCCATAATGGAAAAATAACAAATAAATAATTAAAGGAAAGACGGCGGTACATGAAAGAATATATAAAGCCCTTAATGGTTTTTTTATTAACTGAAAGATATTTTTTATAAGTGAAAAAATATTATTCATTGTCCAGTAAAGCACTAACCCTGAAGGTGAATTATAAAGAAGTAAAAGAAAGATGGCGGCAGTTCCGTATATTTGTATTTTATCTTTTAAAAATAAGTTTCTGGAATAAACCGCTCCAGCTATACAATTTATAAGAGTCATCAAAATTGGTAAAAAATTTATACTGATGCCGTTTATTTGAATAAGTCCGTCCGGTGCGCCTAAATCATGAATGAAGTAAAAAGATGCTCCTTTTAATATTTCCAGATTTGAAAGAAAAATAAAGGCGGCAATAAAAAATGGAACCTGTACAAGAATTCCAAAAGAGCTGCGAAGACTGTATAAAGGATGATAATTATTCTGACGATAAAACGCAGAAAGAAGCATATACTGCTCATCGCCTTTAAATGCGGATTTAATTTTATCAATTTTTGGTTTTAGTCTGCGAATGGTATCGCGTTCAATATTTTGCCACTTTTCCGCAATTAAATAAAGAGGCAGGCAGACCAGTGTAACAACCAAACTGACGCCGATAATGGAAATGCCGGTATTCCCGAATGTTTTATCAAATATTTTAAAAAGAATTTCTATTATTAGATAAAGAGGATAAATAAAAATTAAATATAATATATTCATTTAATTAATTCATCAATAATGCTGAATAATTTTTTGCAGTATTGTTCGTATCCAAAATCTTTTTTAATAATATTAAATATATCATTCTTTTTATTTTTAAATTTATCATGCATATTATCAATCAAAGATAGAACAATATTTGCGTCTTTATTTTCAGTAATGGAAATAAAATCATAATGCCTGATTTCCTGAGGAATTGCAAAACCTGTGCCGATTACAGGAACACCGCAGGATAGAGCTTCTAAAGTTGCCATTGAGAAGCCTTCGTATTTAGTTGGAAAATAAAAAACATCACCGGAATTATAAAATTTTCTCATTCCGGTAATATCTAAGTTCATTTCTATTTTTGTATTTTTAAAGTTAGAGAATAATTCACAACTTTGATTTGAATTAACGGCTATTTTTAATTGGTATTTATTTGAATTTTCAATTAATGCTGCAAGTTCCAGAAGGGAAGACAGTCCTTTTCTTTCTTCCAGACGGCCGGAAAAAAGAATGTTGATTTTTTCATTTTCAGAAACATTATCAGGATAAAAAAGTTTTTCATCAACAAAATTATTTAAAACAATAATTTTATCCTGCGAAATACCGTATATGTCAATTAATTCATGTTTGCAGTTTTCACTGACAGCAATTATTTTTTTTGCGCGTTTTGCGCTTATTTTTTCCATCCATGCTATTAAAGAAGATTTTTTTGATTTTATACAGGAATTTAATAAATAACCTGCTGTTGTCCCATGGTGGATGCTTAAATCAACAGGAAATAAATAAGACTGCCATGAATTTGATATTATAAAAGTATTTTTAATAAATAAAAGTTTAAAGGAGAAAAAAAAGGGATATATTATCTTGTCAAATTTTCCAGGTTTTGTTTTTCTATTTAAAATTGAAACAGGATATTTTTCTGATAAAATATTTTTTAAATAAAATACAACTCGTTCAACGCCGCCTGAATTGTCATCACCGTTAAGTGATATGATCGTAATATTTTTTTTAATCATTTTGATTTAATAATTTATATATTGACTTTGCTGATTTTCTTACAATACTGGAAAAATAGATTCCAGTTTTTTTTCCTAATATTCGGCAAAGCCATATATGTATTTTTGCGGTAAATTTTCTTTTTTTATCAATCCAGCTTGCATCTCCGTAATGAATTGAATGTGTATTCTGTGTTATATGAAGGTAATGAGTATCATAATCTATAGGATTGAAATAATCGCAAGGATAAATAGTAATGTCCGATACATTTTGTATAGAGTTATTTTTTATAAAACCATTATTTGTAAGAATATCTGTAGTTATGTCAACAATTGTATTATTATTTTTAATAAAGTCATTAAAATTTAAATTGTAATAATAATCAATTATTTCAGATATTATTTTATGGCAGGCATAAAAACCGCAGCCTAAACCGGGGTTAATTCTTCCTGTTGTTTCCATACCAAGAAATGAGTTATTTAAAATATTATTAAAAGATTTAATAATTTCAACATCAGTATCAAAATATATGCCGCCTTCTTTATATAGAATATCAAACCTTGCAAAATCACTTACAAAAGCATATTTATTATTATTGTAAGCTTCTGTTGTAAAAGGAATAATATTTACATTGTAATTTGTTTCATTCCACTCTTTTATTTCATAATCAGGAAAATATTTCTTCCAGCTATTAATACATTTCATGGCAGATTCAGGAAGAGGATTATTACCAAACCAGCAATAATGGATGATTTTTGGAATATTCATAAAAAGATTTTTTTAATGTATTGAGCCTTTTCCAAAACTCGGTTAGTTTCGGAAAAGGCTCTATTATTATAATTTTTAAGAAATGTTTTTTATATAATCAACTACAGGTTCCATTGTAACATTTATGTCGCAGTATTCTTCCGCGAATTGTCTGATTTCGCCGGTTATTTGTTTTACATCATTATTTGATATTAAATTATTGTAAAAATTTAGTATTGCTTGTATATCTATAGGACTTTCATCTTCAGGAACATACAAGCAATATTTATAATCTTCCGGCAAAACATCAATTTTTGTAGAAGAAACAATTGGAAGACCGCTTGCAAGATATTCTCTGCTTTTTAAAAAACTGCCTAAAAATATTCCTACCCTGTGGCAGCCAAGAGAACAGATAGCAATATCAGTACTATTAATAAGTTCAAAAAGTTTTTCCCCCTCTTGCCTTCCATGAAATAAAACATATTCAGATAAATTATACTTTTTAACAAGTTCATTGTAAAAAGTTAATTCTTTTCCATCTCCGACAAGATGTAAATATACATTTTCTTTATGAGTCTTTTTATAATATAAATTAATTCCATTTATCAAACGATCATATCCATGCCAATTTGCAAACATTGCAACAGCAACTAGATGAATTGAATTATTATTTTTTAATTCTCTTTTCATAACCGGAAAATTTGAGCAATCAATTCCATTCATAATATGTATCGCAGGAATGCCGTATATATTATTATCATTTGAATATGTAGTAAATATATCAACATATTTTTTTAGATTATTTCTTAAATATTTATCAATAAAAATATCAAAAAAATAATTATTTATTTCACCGTCATAAGGAAAAGTAGGTATTTCTACAATTATTTTACCTTTTCCGTATTTGTTCATGGTTTTTAATAAATTTAAGAATGCAATGGAGCAAAAAGGAAAACGTATGTAATAGAAGTCATGTTCATAAAAATCCTGTTTAATGGTTTTGGTAAAATAAAATGGATTAAATAAGCTTAAAATTTTATATCTATACCTTTTGGGTAAGTTAAAATTATAATTAATAATTGATATACCGGCTTTATTAATGGAATCTATCTGCATTCGTATTTTTTTCCAGACTCCATGTGCTTCATCAATATCCAATGCGGAATGAAATGTTACATACAAACCTTTCACAATTTATATACCTTTCCATCTTCAATTTTAACGCTTTTTATAACATTCCGCATATCTACAACAAGTTTTGCTTTTTCTAATATTTTATCTGCCTTAAAGCAGCTATGATTGGTTGTAAAAACAACACAGTCTGCGGATTGAAGCAGTTCATCAGTTAATTCGGAACTAATATAATTATTTTCATGTTCATCAGTAACTTTTGGAATATATGGATCATGATAAAATACTTTAGCTCCCTTCTTTTTAACCTGTTCCATAACAAGAAGAGCAGGGCTCTCTCTCGCGTCATTAATATCCGGTTTATATGCGATGCCTAAGAATAATATACTAGAGCCGTTTAATGATTTTTTATGCCTGTTTAAGGCGAAAGAAATTTTATTCATCATACGATGCGGCATTCTGTCGTTTATCGCTCCTGCTGTATGTATCATGGAAAGTTCAAAATTATAATTTTTTGCGATGTGTTCAAGATAAAAGGGATCGAGAGGAATACAATGTCCTCCGATGCCGGGACCGGGATAAAAAGCCTGAAAACCGTAAGGTTTTGTTTTGGCGGCTTCTATTACTTCCCAAATATCAATATTCATTTTACCGGAAAGCAGAGCCAGTTCGTTTATTAAGGAAATATTTACAAGCCGGTAAGTATTTTCAAGTATTTTTACCATTTCCGCGATTCGCGGAGAGGAAACCATGTGTAAATGTTTAATAGCGATTCCATAAAGCGCCTTTGCGATTTCAGCGGCTTCTTCACCTAACGCGCCTACAACTTTTGGAGTATTATCGGTTTTATAATCTTTATTTCCAGGATCTACGCGTTCTGGACTGAAACAAAGCCAGAAATCATTTCCTTCCTTCATGGCGGATTCACGTTCGATAATCGGCTTCATGAAATCTTCTGTTGTAGTAGGATATGTGGTGCTTTCAAGGCTGATAAAAGTCCCGCTTTTCATGTTTTTGCCGATGTCTATACAGGAAAGCTCAATAAAACTCATATCCGGTTTTTTAAAATTATCAAGCGGAGTAGGAACACATATAATAATCGCGTCACATTCCTTTATTTTGGAAAAGTCTGTTGTTGCAGATAATTTTTTTGTCTTGGTTATAACATTTATAAAATCTCCGTCTTCTATATCACTGATATAATTCTCCGCATTGTTTACTGCTTCCGCTTTCTGGTAACTTTTTTCAAAGCCTAACACTTCCACACCGTTACGCGCAAATGCAACTGCCAGCGGCAGACCGACATAACCAAGACCGATTATACCGATTTTTATTGTTTTATCTGAGATTTTTTTTAGGATTGTTTCATAATTAGTCATATTTTTCCTTATTGCTGGTTAAAACATCGCAAATCTTTTCAGCGCATTTACCATCGCCGTAAAGATTTGGATATTCAGCCGGTGTATGTAAATTTTTTACAGCATTAACAATTTTATCGGAATCTGTACCGGTAAGAGTATTCCATCCAGTTTCCACAAGTTCAATCCATTCAGTGGAATCACGCATTGTGATGCAGGGCTTACGAAAAAAAAACGCTTCTTTTTGAACTCCGCCTGAATCGGTAATAACAGCAGAACACGCTGATTCATAAGCAATCATTTCCAAATATCCTACAGGTTCTATCATTTTTACATGAGAATTAAATAAAAGGTTTTGCTGTTCCAATATCTTTCTGGTTCTGGGATGAACTGGAAATATTATATTAAAATCTTTTAATTTATTTACAGCATTTACAATAGATGTTAATCGGACAGGATCGTCAGTATTTTCCGCGCGGTGAATAGTCATTAATATAAAAATATTTTCTTTTATAATTAAATTACTTTTTTTACGGTAATATAATGAAGCCTCGTACATAATATCACTCGTTAAAACAACGCATTTTTTATCGGAAGAGGGCAGTGCGGCACCGTAAAAATTATTAATGCCTTCATAAGAAAGATTGTCAATTGCCGTTTGTGTCGGACAGAAAAGCCAAGTTGAAAGATGATCTGTTAAACGGCGGTTTTGTTCTTCAGGCATAATCATCATAAAAGAACGGAGACCTGCTTCTACATGAGCGACAGGAACATGCAGCTTACTTGCCGCTAATGCGCCTGCAAGAGTGGAGTTTGTATCGCCGTAAACAAGAACTGCATCAGGTTTTTGTTCAATAATTGTTTCTTCAATTTTCTGAAGCATTATTCCGGTAGTCTTTCCATGACTGCCAGAACCTGTATGAAGATTAATATCCGGCTTTGGAATATCCATTTCTTCAAAGAAAACATCACTCATGTTTTGGTCGTAATGCTGACCTGTATGTAGAAGCGTTTCTTTAATGCCAAGCGAAGAATTTTCCCTGATGTAACGGCTTAAGACTGCCGCTTTTATAAATTGAGGGCGTGCGCCGATTATGGTTAACAGGTGCATTTTATCTTTTCTTTAATTTTTTTCTCAAAAATATTAAGACGATCTTTAACTATATTAATTATTTTATCTTTTCTTTCAGAAGATAATCTTTCATTATAATTAAGATAATTATATATAATTTCAGTAATTTTATTACCGGAAGAATTACCATACCATTCAGGATAATCTATGACTTCTAATTGAAGTCTGTTGCTGTCACCGAATGATTTGCTTAGTGAATCTATACCAAAAGCATTAATATCATAATCTGATTTGTCAAAAAAAAGAGAGTTGCCGTTATCAAATATTTTGGCTATATTAATCCATTCAAGATTATTTGCATTTCTGATAATGCCAAAGTTTCCTTTGTGTCTGTCGTCATTGCCTATTATAAAATCAAGAGCTATCATTTCATCAACTCTTTCTTTTGCATCTTTTATTCCATGTCTTGAACATATTTCAATATAATGATTGTAAATATCTTTAATGCCAAAATCTTCAAGACCCAAGACCCAGTTTGCGCTAATATATTCATGATCATGATCGGACATTGTTTTACATTCGCTGTAGGGTATTTGTTCTCTTGTTCTTTTTAATTCATAATCTATATGTTTTATTTTAAATTCATCCATTATTTTTGAAGCAATAACCTCATTAAAAGGCTCCTGCATAATACCGTAATTGCTGCCTTTTAATAAAACACGTTCTCCTTTTTCATTTATGATCCATCTTTTAACAATACTGCCGTCTACGCAAAAATTCGGCGAAGGTGTTCTTACATTTTTATCTATGGAGAAATCGGCATTATTACCAACCTTGATTTCGTCAAAAGAGTTGTCAAAATAATTAATGTCTTCCCAATTGGTATTTATATCTTTTTCATGAAGCCAAAAATGATCAGTTACATTTAGACCGTATGATTTGACAATTAATTCGCACTTTTCATTAATATTAAACAGTTTTTTAATTTCATTTAAATCTTTTCGCGATTCTGTCAATCCTCTGCTTTTAATCCAGGCATTAAGCTGTACAATACAGTGAGCAATATTATCTTTGTAAATTAAATTAAAAGGAAGTCTTTCTTTGATGATGATTTTATTAATACCCAAAAGTATATATTTTTCATCATCCATTTCAAATTCAAGAACCTCATTATTTTTATGTTTTAATAAATATTTTTTTTTCAAATATTTTCCTTTTTAGGTTTTTTTACAACAATCGAAAGTAATTCCTCTGAAAATTTAGTATAATTCATTTCTGCATTAAAATTGGATTCCCAGAATTTTCTAGCTGATCGTCTTAATGCATTTTTTTTGTCTTCGGGGAAGTTATAAAAATCAATAATAGCATTACTAATCTCCGAAATGTTTCCTTCCGGGCTAAGCAGAAAGCCTGTATCTTTTGTTACAACTTCTGGAACTCCTCCAACACTGGTTGCAATAACAGGAATTCCAAATGAAATTGCTTCTTGCATTGAAACAGGACAACCGCCTTCCGATTCAGTTGTAGAAATAAAACAATCAATATAGTTATCATTATAAAAATTCATAATTTGTTCACTGGTCATAAAACCCTTAAATTCAAAAGAAATATTATTCTTTTTTTGAAGATTATAAGATAATGACAATATACTATTCATATCAGAACCATCACCAATATGTATCCAGTGAATTTTAAAATTATTAATTTGATTTAATGCTTTAATTATTAAATTTACTCTTTTACGTGGAATAATAAAAGAACAACTGCATAAAACAAAAATATCAGTATTTCTGTTTTTATTATTTATTTCAACCGGATAATCATTTATTATTCCTAGCGGCATTGTTATATATTTTTTAGTATCTGAATTTGCGAATGTTCTAAGATAATAATCGCATAAATATTGGCTTGCAAAAAATATTCTATCAATATTCTTATCCATCCAATATTTGTAAGGCTGATAATTTAAATCATTCTGAAATTCATGCACATCATAACCATGAGCTCTTGTGATATAAGATATTTTGTATTTTTTTTTTAATAGCAGAGAGGCTAATGTTTCAAAAATATACCAAAATGTATATATTATTTTAATATTATTAATTTTACGTAAAATATTATTTATTTGTTTATTTAATATGATTGCATTCTTCATAAAAGCTAATGAACTGCGCAGTGTTTTAATAGTAAGTCTTCTTTTCTTTATTAAATATTTTAATTCATAATAAAAGGCATGATTAAAAAGTACCACTAAATATATAATATATTTTCGTAATTTGGTATTTTTAAAATTATTAAAATATACAATAACATTGTTGGGTATTTTTATTATTTTTTTACTATTATCATAATTGCTTGTACAAAAAACATATATTTTATCAAAGTATTTAGACAAAAATGGGATTTCATTTTTAATAAAACTTGAATCGCCACGATCAAGAGGATAATCATGTGTTACTAATAAGAGTGAATTCAATTTATTTTTTATTTATTATAGATTGTGGTAAAATTATCTTTAATATTTTTTTATATTGTATTTCAAGCACCATATAGTAAATTTCGATTCAGGATATAGGTTGAATAATTGTTTTTTTAATTCTTTATCTTTAATATCCTTTGTATATTGAATTTTCATTTCATTTATTCTATTGCTTAGCTCTGGTTCAAATATATTTAATTTACCGTATTTATCTTTAAGAAAATCAAGTAATAAATGCCAATTTTCACTCATTTCAATATGCCCAACAATTATATTTTTTTTATTTTGAGATAAAGATAAATCGTTATAACAATAATGATATAATGGTTTTAAAATATATCCAATATTTTGTGCGTTATAAATATTTTGAATTGATATTACATAATCTTCACTGCGGCTTAATTCAGGGAAATTTGTTAACAATAAAAGATTTCTTTTAATTAATTTGTTAACTAAATAAGCACGAAGATTATAACAAAATAATTTTTTTATAATACTTATTTTATCGTAACTTGAAAAATCTTGTTTAATTAAAGAAACAGTCTTATGCTTATCTTCATAGTATACGTTACATATTGTAATATCACAATTATCTAATTCTGCTTTTTGATATAGCAAGGAAACCATGTCCGGTTCAATCCAGTCATCACTGTCTAAAAATAATATAAATTCGCCTTTTGATTCTTCAAAGCCAACTTTTCTTGTTTGTGAACTGCCTTTATTTTGAGAATTATGAATTACTTTTATTCTATTGTCTTTTTTTATATAATCATCGCATAATTGTCCGCTGGTATCAGTAGAACAATCATCAACAAGAATACACTCAAAATCAGAAAATGTTTGTGATAAAATGCTTTCCATACATCTATGAATATATTTCTCAACATTATATACCGGAATTATAATTGAAATTATAGGATTTATCATAGTTTTAGGTATTATTCTTTTTTAATTGGAATTTTAGTAAAAGAACGTAACTTATTTAAAATTATTTGTTTTTCATTATGATTAAGACCTATCATGAAAATAATTAATCCGCCCCAAAGAAATGTAAATATACCGATTATACTTGATAATAATAAAGATTTAGAAAAGAAATAATGTAAAATAAATGGAATAGAAACAACAACAAGAACTATTTTTAAATTTGGAATAATTATCTCTAAAAAATATCTTTTTAAAGAAAAATTAAGCTGATATTTCAAAACGATTATGGTATATATTATAAGATGAATTGACAATAAAACCATTGAGCAAATATAAATAAAAACGGGAGAATAATTATTGATACCAATAAATATTGAGAATAATAAAACTAACAAACGGCAAATTGTATTACTGATTGTAATCGGCATAAGTTTACCAACTGCTGAATTAGCAAAAATAAGAGGAATCATCCAAACTGATATAAGAGTTTCTATTAGAAATAATCTTGTAAATACCGGAGTGTACTCAGGATAATTGCCAAGCCATATATACAGAACGGTATGTATTTCCAATATGAACGGAAGTGCAAGAAATAAAAAAAGATAAAAAAAAAGTCTTGATGATTTTTCAATTAAACTCCATAACCGTTGTCTGTCATTTTGAGTATAACTCATTATAATTTGAGGCTGGGTTGCAAGAGCTGCGTTGTTTGTAAATGATGAAAGAGTAGTGTGAATCTGATTTGCGATTCCTTGTGCGGCATTTAAAACAGGTCCGTAATAAAAATTCAAAACTATATTAAGTCCTTGATGTCTGATAATTGCAATAATAGAATTTATAATGGTATAAATATTATATCCCAATAAAGGACGGATACTGGCTTTAAACCACGAGAATTTAATTCTACATTCTTCAAAATGTTTGTAACTGTATATAACTAAAATGATTCTGCTTAATATAATAACAACCATTAATAAAAATGAATATGTAATGAGCTTGTCGTATGGTGAATATAAAATGAGATATACAACAATTAACTTTAATACAACTTCGAAAACGCTTAGTTTAGCATAAAAGTCAAATTTTTCATGGGCTCTGATTGCCCCCTCAAAAGGAGTAAAGAAGACGCTTACAATAAATGATAATACGGAAAATTGATATACCCAATATGCCGCTGTTATTCTTTCATCCGGAATTACAAGTTTATCTGTTAAAAACCAAACGCCGACAGTTTCAGCAACAATTACTGTAGGAATAATAAAAATAACATGTAAAGAAAGAGAGTTTGAAAATATCTGCTTTAACCTAATAAGATCATTTTTACCTATTTCAACAGAAAGAAATCTTTGAGTAGTAGTTGATAAAGAGCCTGTTAGAAACGATAGCATTGTGACTATACCGCCGACAACATTATTTATACCGTAATCTTCTATCCCTAATGTCTGTAAAACAATTCTGGAAGTGTATAAAGAAACAATTAAAATAATAATTTGACGAAAATAAAGCGCTAGTGTGTTTTTAATTATTTTTTTGTTATTATCACTTAATATTGGCTGCATTTAATTACTCATTCCATTTTTTATCAATAAATTAATATCATCCGCAATAGCCCTGCCGCCCATTGTATGCAGGGCGTCATAATGTTTTAGAACATAGTCAAATACATTATTTTTATTAAATAATTTTATTGTATCTTTGGCGGTTTTCTTTTCTAAAAATTTATACTCTTCAATAACGTAAATTAAAAAATCATTTTTAATATCTGTTATCATAAATTTACGCTTCTGTCGGGAAAACCAGTCTTCCGGTTTCTAGTTCAATTTCAAATAATTCAAAAAGCGCAAGCGGGCTTAAATGCCAAAGTTTTGTACTTTCTTTTTCAATCTTTTCATATAATTTAGATAGATAAAATAATTTAATTGCAGGTATTACAGTTATATTCTTTTTTTCCATAATTGTTTGTATTACCATTGGGAAAAGCATTTGAAGCGTCGCTTTATATTCAATCTCGTTCATTTAAAATATTCTCCGGCAAATGACAAACAATTTAATGACTGTTCATTTGTAAAAACTAATTGATTATATAGTTCCCGTATTTGTAATCTTTTCAAAGTATCTTTTTTATTTAAAAATACTTATTCCTCTTTCTCCCCATTCTCATCCACTTCGCCCTGAACCCGCGCAGGATTACCGTAAGCTAACGCATAAGATGGAATATCCTTTGTTACTACGCTGCCTGCTCCTATTAAGGCATATTCGCCGATGGTAACACCGCAGACAATCGTGGCGTTTGCACCGATAGAAGCGCCTTTTTTAACAATGGTTTTTTTATATTCGTGTTTACGCTCAACAAATGCGCGCGGATTTATAACATTTGTAAAAACGCATGAAGGTCCGCAAAAAACATCGTCTTCGATAATCACATCATCATAAACCGAAACGTTGTTTTGTATTTTTACGCCGTCTCCTATAACTGCGCGGGAGCTGATATTAACATTTTGTCCTATAGAGCATCTCTTGCCGATTTTAGCGCCGCTCATGATGTGGCAGAAATGCCAAATTTTTGTGCCCTCGCCGATTTGCGCGCCTTCGTCAACATAACTTGATTCGTGGGTAAAAAATAATTTTTCGCTCATTTTATAAATGTTTTCCAATATGACCTATTAAAATTTTACCATTTTGAATATTCGGTTTGCCTTCATGAAAATAAATTCGTCTGTCGTTTGAGTAATGAGAATCTCCCGGGTAATTATCATTAAAACAAAGTTTTAAATGCGGTTCACAGCATACTTTTTCAGGAAAGCCGCTGTCATTTAAAAAATCAAAAGTAAAGTTATCCTTGTTTTCCGCATTTCCTTCTAATGTTGCATCTGCATCAAGTTTTGCGGATATGCTAAAGTGTTTTAGCATTTCATATCTATTTGTATTCAAATAAACAGAATCGTTTAACTTATCGTTAAGCGCTGATAAATGAAAAACAATCTTTTTTGAACATTCTTTCATAATATCTAATACGGTTGTTTTATTTCTTTCATGAAAAAAAAGCTTTGGAAAATATATTTTACATTCATCAATAAAAAAATCACCGTTTTTTGGATACATTCCCAAGAATTTTCTTCTAAAAGCATACCAGTCATTCAGATTATACACTATTTGATATTCATTATCAATATTTTCAAGTACGTTAAATGCTATTAAACCGTAACAATTTTCATTATTATGATTTGGCAGTAAAACCTCGACAATTTCATCAACTGTAATTTCATCTACAGCAGATTCTAGAATGATTTTTTGTAACGCTCTTTTTACATCAGTATCAATATATTTGTTTTCTGTTTTACAATTAAATAAAAAGTCAGAAATTGTAATGTTCTTAATGAAAATAACAGAATAAATATCACTATGAATAAAGAATTTGTTTTTATCTTTATATTTCTTTATTTTTATAAAATCCAGATGAAGAGCTTTTATTTTTTCTTCTATTTCATAATCTGATAATTCGTTATTTCTTTCAAAAGATGCCGGTATTAAATAAAAATTTGCAATCATTGTATTTTATTGCCTAAATTAAAAATGTTAGCAAGGTCTATTTCTTCCTGATCAAAAAAGCCGGAAGGCCAATTTTCAATCTTTCCTTTTTCGTTAATTATCAGTTTTTCAGATTCAAAATTTTCATTAAAGTAATGTATTATAAATTCGTCATGTTTCAGAGGTATGTCTTTTCCTAAAGCGCATACCCTAAAACCGTTAAGAATATGTTCACTGTGAGATTCAATAAAAACCTGAACCCCTGTTGATGCAACTAACGAAAAAAATTCGGCAATTCTGGACTGAGCCCGCGGATGTAAATGAGCTTCCGGGTTTTCAATTATTATAAATTCATTTTTTTTCGCAATAAGACCGGTAATAATAAGAGGTAAAATATAACTATAACCAAATCCTACGTTTACAGGCTTATAGGTGTAAGAATTCTGTTTGTTGTTTAAGACCATATAAAGTATGCTGCTTTCTGCATCTTTTCCGCGAATATCAATTTTTGCCCCTTCAAGAATATAGTTAAGCCATTCCACTGTTTGCTGAATAAGAGATTTTGAATCATTACCCAGGTAAAGTAAATCATTAACATTATCAAGATTCATGGAGTTTGCAAGTATATTAATGGCATATTCCCCTCTTTGACCGACATGTAGAAATTTAGGTAAATTGACTTTTTCTGTATAGTTTACAGGTCCATGTCTGTCAGCTCCGACAAAATGCATCTTTGAAATTTCACGTGAAAACTTTTGAATTAATTCATTTTTAGTTTTTCTTTTTTTTATAGTTGCAAGAAGTGGTTCTTTAGTATTTTCTATGAATTCAAGCTCGATCTCCTCATCAAAATTATCAAGAAGAAATTTAAAATAAATACTTTCGTCTTTTGTTGTTTCACTGTTTTTTATATCATCAAAATTACCTAAACTTATTTTTTCTCCGTTAATAATCAAATTGCTAATATCAGCAGCTTGACCGGCAGATTGAGATAAAATCAGCATAGACTGCAGTAATGTTGATTTTCCTCTGCCGTTTATACCTGTTAAAAGATTAAGTTTAGAAAATTCAAAATCCTTTTTTTTATTAAAACATTTAAAATTCTTCAATGTTAATATTTTTATCATTTTTCAACCCCTTTATTTAATATTTCAAAAGCCAGTTTAAAACGGCATAAAACCCTGTTTTTATTACCGGTTGATTTTGTTACGGCGTCATTGTAAACAGGATTCTCTATTAATTCAGAATAGTTTTTCTTTATTGTCTGAATATTTTTTTTGATATAATCATCAGAATATGATGATAGATAATTACAAACTGATTCCAGAACCGCAGTATTTATTAATCCTCTTGTTGCATAAGTAGGTATTCTAAAATTTGCTCTATCCCATATTTTATATGCTGTCTGCATAACTCGTTTAAAGTCATTCTTCATTTCTGAAATTTTATCATCCTGAAGTTTGTTTATCCTTTTCATTGCATTTTCTATATAGTCGCTCATATCTCCTTTGTATTCTGTTTTATAATCGAACCATCTGAACGCAAGATATCTTAAAATAATTTCTCTGTCTTTCATGCGTTTGCTTCCAACGCCGTAATCAATCGCTTTTTTAAAATAATCTTTTTCCGCTAATTCTTTTAATAATTCAGTTGATTTGCCGATAAAAATACAATTGCGAACCTCTTGTCTGTTAAGCTGGGTTCCTCCTGTGTTAATACGGTTAAATAGATCGTAAATAACAGTCATGGGTGTTGATGGTTTAAGAACATATGTAGACAGTTTTTTGTTTTCAAATTTTGATTGGAGAGTTGCAGGAAGGCTGCTGAACTTTTCTCCGTTGTATTTTGGTATCGCTTCAAGCCCAGTTAAAGAAAATTCATCCGAATAAAATTCATGTAATGTAGTCGAACGCTGAAGACCGTCAATAACTGTATATGTTGATTCTTTTGATTCATTCAAATAGATGGGCGGCAGAGGAAAATTTAACAATACTGATTCAATAAATTTACTTTGTTTATTTATATCCCATACTTTGTTTCTTTGAAATTCAGGATGAATATTTATCTTTCCTTTTGTCATCTGCCTAATGTATTCAAAAACTGAAAATGGATTTTCTGATATATCTATATTTTCGTTTATAGGATCAAATGGATATATACTGCCGTTGTCATCATTCTGATCCTCATATAGAGTATCTTCATCCATTTCTATTATTTTTTCTGGAATTTCCATGTCGCTCATTTGCGGTAAAACTCCTTTATACTCTCGCACACAAAACTGACTTCATCTTCAGTTAACTCAGGAAACATGGGAAGCGCAAGTACAGTTTCGCATAACTTTTCAGCTGCAGGAAAATCGCCTTTTTTGTACCCCAGATATTCAAAACATTTTTGCAGGTGAAGCGGAACAGGATAATAAACGGAAGTTCCGATTTCTTTCGACTTTAAAAAATCTTCAAGTGCACCGCGTTTTTCGGCTTTAACGCAAAACACATAATTTACTTCCTTGCTGCCGTTTTTGATAACAGGAAGTTTAATTCCTTCGATGTCACCTAACATTTCCCTGTATCGCAAAGCGTGATCTGCGCGTTTTTGGATTGCGTTATCAATGTGTTTTAGTTTAACATTTAGTATTGCAGCCTGTAATGTATCAAGCCTCGAATTATATCCTATATAATCGTGATGATATTTTTTTACAGCGCCGTGAGTTCTGTAACTTTTCGCCCTTTTATAAAGCTCTTCGTTATTTGTTACAATCATTCCGCCGTCGCCGTATCCGCCGAGAGTTTTGGTCGGAAAAAAGGAAAATACGCCGAAATCACCTATTAATCCCGCATGAACAAAATTGCCTTTGTACATTGTCTTCATGCCGAAAGCCTCAGCGGCATCTTCAAGAACTGTTAGCTGATATTTATCAGCCAGTTCCATGCAGGAGATCATGTCCGCTGTCTGCAGGAAAAGATGGACAGGTATAATTCCTTTTGTTTTTTTTGTTATGCGGTTTTGCGCGTCTTTTATATCAATGCAAAAAGTGTCTTCGTCAACATCGCAGAATACAGGTTTTCCGTTGAGTCGCGCTACGCAGGATGCCGACGCGAAAAATGTAAAAACAGGCGTTAAAACTTCTGCGCCGTTTTTATATCCCAGAATATCGCTTGCGATTACAAGAGCGTCGCTTCCGTTTGCCGTTCCCGCGGCGTATTTGGCTCCTGTATATTTACAAACAGCTTCTTCAAATTCCTGTACCTGTTTTCCCAGGATAAAAGCGCCGGATGTAATTACATCTGCGACAGCCTGATCAAATTCCAGTTTTCTATTTTTATATTCGCGCACTGCGTCGTAAAACGGCACTTTCATTTATCAAAATAACCTTTCATGTCTAGAGTAGAGAAGTTTAGGGGAAGGTCAACGCTTTGTCCTGTTTTCTGTGACTTATAAACCGCAAGAATAATTTCCATTGCCTTTTTTCCGCTTTCCCCAGAAATTAACGGCTCGCTGTTGTTTTCTATCGCTTCTATAAAATTTTTAAACAGGGCACTGTGACCGAATCCATAAACTGTGGGAGGATCTTTTTCATTTGGATTTAAAACATTTTCTTCTAAATCTCCGGCTGTATCAGCGTCGGCAAAACGCCATGTTTCAATTTTATTTACGGCAAGTCCGCCGATTACAACCGTTGCTTTTTCTCCGAATATCGAAAGCGTTTCATTTATATTTTTTGGGAAAACATCCGCCGTTCCTTCGATAATTCCTACAGCTCCGCTTTTAAATTCGATAATGGCGGCTCCAAAATCTTCAGCTTCTATAGGGCGCAAAAAGCGCCTCGTTCTGGCAGTTACACGCACCGCGTCTTCACCCATCATCCATTGCAGAAGATCGATGCCGTGAGTGCATTGATTCATTAATGTTCCGCCGTCCTGCTGCCATGTTCCGCGCCATGGAGCTTCGGCATAATAAGCGTTATTGCGGTTCCAGCGGATTTGAATTGCGCCGTGTAAAATTCTGCCGAAACGTCCCGCTTCAACAGCATCTCTTAATTTTTGCACAGGAGAATTAAATCTGTTCTGAAAACATACGGCAAGTTTACGGTTGTTTTTTTTTGCCGCCGCTATCATATCATCTGCGTCTTTGGTTGAAAGAGCCATCGGCTTTTCGCAGATAACATGACAGCCCGCGTTAAGGCAGTCAACCGCGATTTCAGGATGTTTTCCCGATTCCGCCGCGATTGTAACAATATCGGGTTTTTGTTCGGATAACATTTTTTTATAATCCGAATAAATAGCGGTTTTTGTCTCAGAAATAAATTTTTTATATTCGTTTTCTTTTTCCTGCGCTCTGGAAATTACCGTATCGCAGACTGACGTTAGTTTTATTTTATCCGAATTATTTACAAAACCTTCGATGTGTTTATAACTGATTCTGCCGCAGCCTATCAAAGCAATTGAATACATTTACCGTGAATTCCTTAATAAAACAGATCCATGCCGATAAAAATCTCGCGCGAAAAACCATCGCCAAGATTTCCTGTCTGAAGACCCATTGCAAATGAAATACGCAGAAATAAACTGCGCCAGCGTTCAGGATATACGATTACTTCCAAGCCGCCGCCGATAAGAAGATTTTCAAAGCTAAACGGAATATTTCTTACAGGATCATTGTATAAGGCAAGATCGATAATTGGAGATATAATAAGATCCAAATCAAATATGCGAAGGAATCTGTTTCTTTCTGACCATGTGGATGGACGTACCTGTAAAACTCTTACAGGAAAATCAAAATTAAAAGATAACATGGAGTCCGCGTTAATTTTGCTGTCAATAATACCGCGCACATAATCACCGGAGCTGCTGTCATAATTATCAAAAAAATGGTGCCTGTATGTTATCTGAGCGGTTAATCCTGAAAAACTGTTAAACATTGTATAACCTCTGCCGTTAATTGTAAGGCTTGCTCCCCAGGGGTTATTATTATTTTTCAATTTAAAAAAATCCATGCTGATAGAATTACTGACATAGGCGGATGCGCCTTTCCTGAAATTGCCGTGCCAGTCAACTCTGCTAAAACCAATCAAATGTGAAAAATTTATAAAAGGTCCCTTTAACTCCTCAGGAAGAGACCATCGGGGAAATTCATGATTAATTGTTGCGGATAACGAAGGCGTATAAATAAGTTCGCCGAAATCGTAGTAATTAATTCCTACAGGAATACGCCATGAAATGTACGGACGGCTTGATAAATAAAGTCCTTTATGAAATTTTTTGGTTTCATACTCATGGTTTAGAAAGATCGATTCCGCAAATCCAAACGTAAAAACTGTACGTTTAAAAGGAAGTTCGGCTGAAATTCCTGTTACATTTTTATAATAATGCGCGAGTTCCAAATCAGGACGAAATGTATAATCGTGATCAAAATCCACATTCCAGTTAAGACCGAAAAAATAAAACAGAAAATTTGAGTCCAGCATAAAATTATAAAAATTACGCCCTTGAATATCACGCTGGTATCCAACATCAATTCTTAAAGGGTTCATTGTGCCTAAAAAATTATAATCCCTGGCTTTTATGGTTAGACTTAATCCAGAATTGCTGTCATATTTCGGATATGGGAGAGCGATAATATTCCATGTATCTTTAACATAAATTTTCAGATCGACAGGATATTTTCCGTCTTCTCCGGCTTCCGCGATGGCATATTCAATTCTGATGCTTTCTATAACTCTTTCATTATGTATAAGCTGCGTTTTATCCCTGATGAATTTTTCAAGATTTGCCATTCCCTTAATTTCTTCGCCTGTCCTGAAATTTGTTATATAATTTAGTGCGTATGATTTTGTTATGCCGTCGATAAAAAATTCAAATGAATTAATTACATATATTTCCTGTCCGTTTAATTTTTGTATATATATTTCTTCCTGTATAAATATCTCTTCATGTATGTATATTACCTGGGGTTCAGGAAGTAATTCTTCTTCTTGTGCAAAAACAATATTACATATCGTAATGAAGATAAAAACAAGCGTAATCAACAAGTATCGTTTTAAATAATTCATATTTTAAATTTTACAGCCCGTAAGTATATCCATAAGTAATTTTTCATCATCCTGTGTTTTTAAGTTAACAGCGCGCGCGCTTTCTGCGTCAGGAACAATAAATGTTAACATGTTTTTGGCTTTCTTTTTATCGCTTTTCATTGCGTTTAACAAAACATCTGTATCTTCTGCTAACGGATGCGGACAGGCGCATTCATAACCAAAGGATAAAATAATATTTTTTATTTTATCCGCTCTTTCCGCGGGCGTTATTCCAAGCGCGCGTCCAAGAGAGCAGGCTTGAACCATTCCCCATGCGACAGCTTCGCCGTGCGAAATATTTTCAAATCCGGCGGCGCTTTCTAGCGCGTGAGCGAAAGTATGCCCAAGATTTAAAAGCTTTCTTCTGCCGGTTTCAAGCAAATCCTCGCTTGCGATGCCTGCTTTAAATTGAACAGCCTTTTTAATTAGTTCGCATAACAAATCACTGTTAAGCAATTTTTTAATATCAATTCCATCGGCGCTGCCTGCTGCCTGTTCTAAAAAATCATCGCCCTCAAGAACTGCCGTTTTAATTAACTCCGCATAACCATTTTTCCATTCTTTGTACGGAAGAGAAGCAAGGGAATCAAGCGGCATATAAACAGCCTGCGCAGGATAAAAAGTGCCGGCAAGGTTTTTAATTCCGAACAAATCAAAACCTGTTTTGCCTCCGACAGAAGAATCAACCATGGCAAGCAGGGTAGTAGCAGTTAACGCAAGACGGCATCCGCGCATATAAACAGACGCGGCAAAAGCGCACAAGTCGCCGATAACTCCGCCGCCCACGCCAAGAAACAGACAGTCTCTGCCGAGATTCGCATCCTTTGCGGCTTTTAGTACTTTTTCTACTGACTGCCAGTTTTTATTTTCTTCTCCGCTCTTTAGAACACAAACAGAAACATTATTATCGCTGATGATTTTTTCCGCAATGGGAAATGTATTTTCATCGGCAACAATCAGAATATTATCAGATGAAACATTTAAATCGCCGGCTATTTTATTTATACCGGGAATTTCCCTGGAGATATACAAATTTGTACTAAATTCATTAAATTTGAAAATCATTAAATTTTAATAAAAAATATACTGTTTCCGGCGAAAACCGGAGAAAAATAGAGAAAATTTACTCCTGTCGGCATGACCAACGGACACAGGAAGCATCGGCGGCCGGAACACGCTCAATATTTCATGCGAATTTAACTGTAAATATTAATTTATCATGTATTAAAATGTTATTCAACCGGGAATGACTTACTCGGAGAGGTTATAAATGTTTTCTCTTATGCTGTTTATAAGGGTATTTTTGGAAAAATCGGACTCTTCTTTCTTGTGAACAAGAAATTCCTTCCAATTTTCGATAAATTCATCGGCTGTTTTTCTGCTGAAAGGCAGATATTTGCCGTTTAGGATGTCTTCTGCGTTCTTATTGCGTAAAATAGTGTTGGTTTTGTAGACAATTCTTATTTCTGACAGGATACTTTTCCTTGTTTTAGCCAAAAAAACCAAAGATTCGCTGCTGGAGTAATCTTCACCGCAGAATTTTTGATATACAGCGTAGTCCCATTGATGTAATGGAAGCCTTATCCGCGTTAGAACTTCCTGCTTTTCAAGCGCTGGCTGTTCGGAAGGCGAATGAAAACGCGCTGATGATACCCAGCGTGTGGTTTGGGCATTTCTAAGCTCGTACTGAGCGTCAAGGGCTGTAAAAAGAGGCGGAAGGTCAAGAAGGCGCTTACTGCAAATATTACCGCCTATTGTCGCAATATTTCTGATCTGTACTCCGGCGATATTTTCAAGACAGGTTCTTAAAACTTCCGGCACTTTTTTACCAAGATTGATAAGCTTGTTAAATCTTACCATTGCGCCGATTTCAAGATAGTGTTCTGTTCTTGTAATATGATGTAATTCCGGCAGCTTATCCAAAGACAGAAAAACCGGCGGCAGATTATGAATATTATTTTCCGATCTGCCGATTAAATTTGTGCCGCCCGCATAAAGGACAGCTTCCGGAAAACGCGACCATGCTGTAAATAATTCCGGAAAATTTACCGGAATAACAACCTGATTAAGAGGGGTATCCATTTAACCTCCCCTGTCTTGCAGCGGCGATGCTATTAACAGTTATTACAAGTCTTTCCGCGTTTGTACACCGGCATTTAATGCCGGAAAAACCTTTGAGTATTTCATCTTTTGTAGGTGACGGATTTCGTTCAAGAAGAGCTTCCGTGCAAAGTATTTTTCCGGTTTCGCAGTATCCGCAGTTTCCCAAGTGTTTTTTCGCAAATGCGGTAATAATTTCTTCATACTCAATTGTCTGTGAAAAGCCTTCGATAGTGATGATTTCACTTCCGCTGATTTTAAACGCAGGGATAAGGCATGCGGGGCAGACATTTCCGTTATAAATAACCGAACATGCTCCGCATTGTCCTGAAAGGCATCCTGGTTTTGCGCCGAAGAGACCGAAACTTCCGCGCAGAATATCGATCAGGCGGACTCCCGCTTCACCTCGGAAAATTACATCTTCGCCGTTTAAAATAAAATTAATTGTCATTTGACCGCCTGTGCGGGAAACTTCGCTGCATTAGGCGCGGGAGTATCTTCATCACTTACCTTAAATTTTTCCCAGATATCCTTTCTTTTTAAAGGAATGGATTTATAACAATGATCCGCCGCTTGTGAAACAGCCTGTAAAAATGCCGCCGGTATACATGTAAACGGAAGCTCTCCGACCCCCTTTGGTTCAGAATTATCTGTATCCAGAAAATTTATATGAATGGGAGGAATTTCCATAGGAGAAAAAATTTTGAAATTATCGTACTGCGTTTTCGGCAGTATGCCGTCTGTGTATTCAATGTTTTCGATGAATGCCCATCCCAGCGCCTGAATCGACGCCCGCATTATGCTTCGTTTCGCCCTGTTAGCCGAAATTATTTTTCCGCCGTCGATTGTAAGCCAGATGCCGCGGATTACCGGAATACATTCAACAAGATCGATAGAAACTTCTACAACAGCCGCGGCAAGCCCAGGTTTTGAAAAACTGTTGATATCCGGCGCTTCCATCAATCCTGCGCGCAATGAGCCTGACTGCGGTTTTATGGAACGGCGTACAGTTATGGGCAGCGGATCGCGGAAACGCTGTTTCTTGATCGCAAGGCAGCATCTTTCTACCATCTTTGTTACAACAGTGATATTTCTTGAAGAGCAGGAAGGGCCGCAGTCAGGCGCGTTAGTTGAAATTATATGAACCATTTCGGGTTTTATCGACATTGTTTCATCAGCGATTTTTTCCCATATTTTATTGTAATCTTCGGAGCTTGTTATGCTTGTTTTAATTTCCAGAATACACTCTTTTGTCAATGTAACTTCCGCTGTGTATATGCCGTTATCTTCTCCCGGAAAAATTAAACCATTGCTTTGATATCCAAGCGCGATGCCTATACCGCGCGGTTTATCGCTGTTATCCTCTTTTTCGTTTTTCCGGCTTTGGCGTAAGAGCTCATAGGAAGCCCACTTGCGGCAGTAATCGCTTATCTTTAAAGCGCTGTTAATTAAATCAGCGGAACTTATATTGTTTTTTAAAGAAAGAGGCATTATCAGTTTTGGATCGGCATGATTTAGCCGCCATATTGCTTGATCCTGCTTAACCGTATCGGCAATTTGGGAGATATGTCTTTCAATCGCGAATTGCCCCTGTGCCAAACCAAAACCGGAAAATGGCCCCTGCGGAGGAATATTCGCCTGCTTTGCCCTTGCCGTTATGTGCAAATTATCAAATTTGTAAAAACCAAGGCATCCGAGGCACACTTGATTTAAAATTTCATCGCCGCTGACTCCGTACGCGCCAAGGTTAACGGAAATATCAATCTTTGATGCGAGAATATTTCCGTTATCGTCAATTGAGCTTGCGATGTTAATATTTGATCCAAAACGTTTTGGAGCGTAAAGAAAATCTTCTTCTTTACTCAAAATTAAACGTACCGGTCTGTTTGTTATAAATGTTCCCAGCGCCGCGTGGCACGCAATCAAAGATGGATACCATAGTTTACCATCCATGTGAATACATAATGCGGAAGGCTCTACAGAAATGAATGCGGAATCCAATCCCAGAACGCGGGTAACAGAACGTTTAACATGATACGGCCACTGGGTAGCTGTTTTTATTATCAGCGTACCGCCGGCGTATGGACGGGCTTTGCCTGTTTTGGTTTCTGTGTTTAATTTTTCGGATTTCTGTTCATCCCGCCAGCAGACAGCGCCTATTGGTTCGGCATACCAATGCTCTTGAATTCCTGTAGAAAAACTGCCTGTTACAATTTTTCCTTTTTGTTCAAAAATGTCATAGTCGTTTCCAATTTTGATCTCGCGGATTAGTTCATTTTCGACCGGATCTTCGCCGGGATTTTCATTTTTTTCTTCATCATAAATTACCCTGCTTTTAGACGCAAGTTCTTCAAGTTTGGTTTTATCATTGCCAATTATAATGGCAACAGGCTCTCCTATGTACGACAAATTTTNGCTTGCAAGAACCGGCATATTGGTGCCTTCCAGCCTGTTTTCACCGGGAATATCCCTTGCGCTGATCAGTTTATAATCGTCCGGAAGTTCGGGAATGATGATGTTTTTCAGCTTGCCCCTTGCGGCAGGCGAGCGGACAGTCGCAGCATATAATAAATTCTTGGGATAAATATCTTCAAGAAACGGAAGAGGCGCCATTAGAGCTATTTTACTTGATTTTATTGATGAATTCAATTGACAGAATTAAAGTTGACAATGTTCATTTTTTATGCAATTGTATTATAGATTGAACATTACAGGAGACGATTATGAAAAAGACAATTTGGCTTGCGTTACCGGCGCTTCTTTTGGGAATGTTGATTTCCTGCGCAAATAATAATGATAACAGCGTTATTATTTTTACAAGCACAGAGGATTTCCGCACCGAGCATATGCAAAAAATATTAGATGAAAAATTCCCGGATTACGACATTACCATACAGGTTCTTTCGACAGGAAACCATGCCGCTAAACTTAAAGCGGAAGGACTCCAGACAGAAGCCGATATCATTTTAAATCTGGAAACCGGCTATCTTGAAGGTCTGCAGGATATTCTGGCGGATTTATCGTCATATAATATTTCTGAATTTCTTCCTGAAATGGTTCCTGCATCCAAAAAATTTCTTCCCTGGGATAAATCATCAGGCGCCATTGTTATAAACCGCGCGAAACTTGAAAGCGCAGGTCTTCCGGTTCCAGAGTCTTATAAGGATTTATTAAAACCGGTTTATAAAGGACTTATTTCCATGCCCAATCCGAAATCATCCGGCACGGGTTATATGTTTTTAGTCAGTCTTATAAATACAATGGGCGAAGACGCCGCTTTTAAATACTTTGATGATCTCGCCGAAAATATTCTGCAATTTACCACATCCGGTTCCGGTCCTGTAAACGCGTTGATTCAGGGAGAAGTCGCCATCGGTCTTGGAATGACACTAACCGCTGTTAACGCAATTAATACCCGCGGCGTTTCCTTTGATTTGGTTTATTTTGATGAAGGCGCGCCGAATATTACAACAAGTTTTGGAATAATAAAAGGCAAAGAAAGCCGCCCTGTTGTAAAAGAAGTTTTTGAATTTATAATTACTAAGGTTGTAAGAGACGATAAGGAATTGTTTTGCCCGGAAGCTGTTATGATAAATCAGCCGAATAATATTCCCAATTATCCTAAAAACATTCGTTATGCGAACATGGACGGAGTTTACGATTTAGCCAAAAAAGAGCGGCTTCTTGAAAAATGGAACCATTAACGGAGATAATTAGTGACAGAAAACAAGTCTCTTAAAGCCAAGCTTGAGATTCAGGATTTATCTCATTTTTTTAACAGGTATAAAGTTCTTCATGGCTTGAATTTTTATGTGAATGACGGAGAATTTCTTTCTATCCTGGGTCCTTCTGGCTGCGGAAAAACTACGATTTTAAGAATATTGATAGGACTGCTTTTTCCGGCTTCCGGGAAAATAATTAAAGACGGAGTTGATATAACAGCTTTTCCGGCATCCAAACGAAATATGGGAATTGTGTTTCAAAATTATGCGCTGTTTCAGAACATGAATGTTTTGGGAAATGTTGAGTACGCTCTAAGATTCAATAAAGAGATGAAGTCCCGTTCCCGTTCAATTGCACAAGATATTATAGAGCAGGTCGGCTTAACGGAACATATTAACAAAAAACCTTATAAACTTTCGGGAGGTCAGCAGCAGAGAGTTGCAATCGCGCGTACCCTCGCCTTAAATCCTGAAATTATTCTTTTTGATGAGCCGATGTCCGCTCTGGACGCCGCGATGAGGCTGTCGCTTCGCGATGAATTAAAACGCCTGCAGAAAAAATTCCGCACAACAATGATCTACATTACCCACGATCAGGAAGAAGCTTTTTCTCTTTCAGATCGAATAATGGTAATGGACAACGGAAGAATTCAGCAGATTGACACTCCGCAGGAGATTGCGGAAAAACCGGCTAATAATTATGTTAAAGAATTTGTGCTTGACAATCTTCGCCTTAAAATTAATTCGCTTGTAAAATATGTTAAACCGGATATTTCACCTAATCTTAAAACCGCGGATTCGCAGGAGAGTTAATGGACGCTCAAGCGCTTGTTATAAGAAAACCTGTCTTTCCGCTGATTTCACTGCATAGATCGGATTATGTAAAACTTTTTCTTGGAATAATTCTTTTTACTGCGGTAGTCTGTCCGTTAGCTGTAATGCTGATGAATATATCAGGCTCGGATTTTTCCGGCGTGTTTCGCCAGTCCAGATTCAGGGAGGCTCTTTTAAATTCTGTTCTGGCAGCCGGAACAGGAACAATAATTTCCATTGTTCTTGCGTGGATTTTCGCTTATTGCGTAGTACGAACCAATATGCGTTTCCGCGCGATATTTACCATATTTGTTACAATTCCAATGCTTATCCCTTCCATATCGCATGGTATGGGACTTGTTTTGCTGTTCGGTGCAAATGGAATTATTACGCAAATCTTTAATTTAAAAGGAACAATTTACGGATTTCAGGGTATTGTTACAGGTTCTGTTTTTTACGCGTTTCCTGTCGCGTTTTTAATGTTATCTGACATTCTAAAATACGAAGACGGCTCTCCGTACGAAGCTGCGACAGTGCTCGGCATTCCCAAAAAAAATCAGTTTTTTTCGATTGCGTTTCCATATCTCAGAAAGCCTTTAATTTCCGTTGTTTTTGCCGTTTTTACATTGATTTTTACGGATTACGGCGTACCTTTGATGATTAGCGGCAAGTTTATTACATTGCCTGTTTTGATGTACCAGGAGGTTATAGGGCTTTTAAATTTCAGCCGGGGAAGTGTTATCGGCTCTTTTCTTTTAATTCCGGCGGTAGCAGCTTTTATTTTCGATCTGTTAAGCAAAGACAAGGCTAACATGAATTTTGTTATAAAAGAAAAAAACATACAAAAAAATAAATTACGGGACGGTATTGCAACCTCTTATGTTTTATTAATCTGTTTTATTATAACGCTGCCTGTTATTGTTTTTATTCTGCTTACTTTCATTAACAGTTATCCTGTAGACATGACTTTTTCCATGCGTAATATTACAAGAACATTAAATATGGGAGCCGGAAAATTTTTAACAACATCGCTTGTTATTGCTGTTATGGTAGCTTTTACAGGAACAATTTTTTCGTATTTTACAGCCTATTTTACATCGCGTACAAAAAGTAAAACGTCGCGGCTTCTTCATTTAATTTCGATTACGTCTCTTGCGATTCCTGGACTTGTGCTTGGGCTTTCCTATGTGCTGTTTTTTAAGAGTACATTTATTTACGGCACTCTTGCGATATTAATCCTTGTAAACATAATTCACTTTATGGCGTCTCCCTACCTGATGGCGTATAACTCGCTTGGAAAACTGAATATAAATCTTGAAGATGTCGGACGTACATTGGGAGCAGGACGTTTTCGCATAATCCGCGACGTATTGATTCCGCAGACAAAACTTACAATTCTTGAAATGTTCTCGTACTTTTTTGTCAATTCGATGATGACAATTTCCGCGGTTTCATTTCTCAGCACAGTGCGAAACAGACCTGTATCGCTTATGATTACCCAATTTGAATCGCAGCTGTTTCTTGAAGGCGCGGCGTTTGTTTCCATACTTATACTTGGATGTAACTTGTTATTGAAATTTTCCATATACATTATTTCTAAATTCAGCAAAAGGCAGGACGATTAATCATGCAGCTGTCAAGAACTCAATTTGACATTTTAATGTTACTCGAAAAAGAAAAGGAAAATAAAAACCTGACGCAGCGCAGCATTGCGCGTTTGTGCGGTCTGTCTCTTGGAACAGTCAATAAAACAATGAGCCATTTAACCGATACCGGTTTAGCGGCGAATAATGTTATTACAAAAGCCGGATTAAAGGCGCTGGAACCGTATCGCGTAACACGCGCTGTATTTATCGCCGCGGGTTTTGGTTCGCGTCTTGTTCCGATTACGCTGAATACTCCAAAACCCCTGGTGCGCGTTAAAGGAATCAGAATTATCGATACATTGCTAGACGCGATATGCGGCTTGGGCATTAAAGATATAATAATTGTAAGAGGCTATTTAAGCGAACAGTTCGATCAATTAAAATATAAATATCCCGATATTCAATTTATTGAAAATCCCATATATAATGAATCAAATAATATTGCTTCAATGATGTACGTTCGTCATCTGTTAAAAAATGCGTATGTGCTGGAATCTGATCTTCTTCTTGGCAATCCTGAAATAATTACAAAATATCAATATACAAGCAATTATCTCGGTATACCTGTAGAACGCACAGATGACTGGTGTTTTGAAACGCGCAACGGAATTATTACAAAAGTAAAGGTCGGAGGCTGCAACTGTCATCAGATGGTCGGCATTTCTTACTGGAATAATACATACGGCGAAAAATTATCAGAGCATATAAAACAGGTTTTTGAAATGCCAGGCGGCAAAGAACGTTATTGGGATCAGGTTCCTCTTGAATATTTTATAAAAGATTATGATGTAGAAGTTCGTGAATGTAAAAAAGAAGATATACTGGAAATTGATAACTTCAGCGAGCTTGTAAGTGTTGATAAAGCGTATAAAATATAAACTGAAAATTTTTTAAATCCCCTTTAATATCTCTTTTAACAATACAGAATTCCTGTAATGTTTTGGATTGTCTTCGTCATATCTGCACACCGGGCGAAGATCGTCAAGCAGTTTTTTTATGTCCAGAGTTAATGGAACTTTTTTGTTTATTTGCAGGATACGGCTGTAATCTGTAAAAGAAGGCATTTCATCTTCAGACAAAAGCGATTCATCAAGACGCTCTCCGGGACGAAGCCCTATATATTCAATTTTAATTTCTGTTTCAGGCTCGTATCCGTGGAAACGTATTAACTGTTCGGCAAGATCGCGGATACGCACAGGCTCGCCCATATCCAAAAGATACAATCCGCCGTTTTCACCTACGCCGCCTGCTTTTAAAACCAGAGAACATGCCTCGCTGATTGTCATGAAAAAACGGCGCGCTTCAGGATGAGTAACGGTAACAGGACCGCCTTTTTCAATCTGCCGCTGGAAGAGCGGAACAATTGATCCGCGCGATCCAAGAACGTTTCCAAAACGGACTATTATGAAATTCGGCGAATTTTTTCCGGCATTTTCCCTGCCTGCATCCTGAACAATTTGTTCGCAGATGTATTTAGAACAGCCGTAAACAGAAACAGGGCTTACCGCCTTGTCTGTTGAAATATGCACAAAACGTTTAACACCGTATTTTTTGGAGGCTTTTATCAGGTTTTCCGTGCCGAAGACATTGTTTTCGATTGCCGCGACAGGATTATCTTCCATCATGGGAACATGTTTGTACGCCGCTGTATGAAAAACAGTATCGGCTTTTAGGTTACTTAAAATATAATCAACATAACGCTCGTCCTTTAATTCGCCGATTACAGGAACAATCGCCGCTTTTTCGCCCACGCCTTCTTCCTGTAAAAGGCGCAGTTCCTTATCAATCTGATAAATCGAATTTTCTCCGTGCCCAAGAAGATAAAGCCTCGCTACGCCGCCCGATAAAAGCTGTCTGCATAATTCACTGCCGATGGAGCCGCCCGCTCCTGTTACAAGAACACGTTTTCCGCGAACATAAGAAAGGCTCTGTTTTAACTTGATTGTAACAGGATTTCTGCCAAGAAGGTCCTGCAAGTCAATGGAACGGGTTTGAATAAGGTGCGCATCGCCTTCAATAATTTGAGAGATACCCGGTAGAATGCGTATTTTATGGAAATTTGCTTTATTTAAAATTGAATATAGTTCTTTTAAATATTCCCTGCTCGCGCTTGGAATCGCTATTATCGCCTCGTCTGCCGGGTTAGTTCGTAAAAGAATGGCGACATCCCTTATCGGACCTAGAACCGGTATATTGGAGATTTTTTTTCCTATTTTTTCGGGATCATCGTCTAAAAACGCGACAACTTCGCCGAAAATTGCCTTTGAGATGACTTCATCGGCGAGAGTGCGCCCTGCAAAACCTGCTCCGATAATGTATAAACGTTTTTTTGATTTTACCATATCATTTCCTATCATTCTTTAATGATTCTATAACCTCAAAAGCAAGGTCTACAGTAAATGAATCATTGTATAGATCCAGTTTGATTTTTGCTCTTCTTTTTCTTCTATCGACTTTTATAATCTTTCCCTCAAGACCCGAAAGCGGTCCTTCTGCGACAATTATCCGTGAATTTTCATCAAAGTATACTTTTGATCTTCCCGCTATGGAGCCTTTATTATTAATAAAGTGAAGCACTATTTCCAAATCCTTGCTGTCAAGGGCGGTAATTTCCTGATTTGATTTTAAAAAACGCATAAAACCTTCAGTCCGCCTGAAATTCCACTGGCAGGCGAAGATTTCTTCATCGCGTTCCGCTTCTATAAAAAGATATCCGGGAAAGACCGCAGGAGTCGACGGTTTAACCTTCCCGTTTTTTCTGATATCAAGGTATCTGCGCGGAAAATGGATAGGAAGGGAAATATCAGGATTTCTGGATTTAAATAATTTAATGTATTTTTCTTCCAGGCGGGTTCTCACCTGAATCGCGTAATAATTCATATATTGCCAATTATATAATCCCATTAGTTATTTTAAAAGAGTGCCGATAATGGATGTAGAGAACCTATGAAGAAAGTAAGAATTATATTTATTTTGCTTGTTTTTCTCGCCTTTAATGCCAACGCATCGATGATTTCGTTTTATGTAATAGAAACAGGGCTGAGCGAAAACGCAGTAAGACAGCAGCACTCTATATTATGGGAAAACGCCTTTATGGATGTTTTTTTTGACGCCGGATTCATAGTCAGCAACGCTCCGATACTGCGCATGGAAAAAAAACCAGCGGGAGATATACTGGCTTCCGCCGCTATCAGCCTGAATGACATGAGGGAATTGGGAATAGATTTTATTATGATAACTCAGCTTGATTATATTAGTGATTCACAGGCGCCTGTTGATATATCGTTTTATATATACATGATAACACCTGAAGAAAAATTACTTCTAGAAAAACAAATCAAAAGAAATTCAAATAAAGTTGTAAGAGAAGAATTTAACGAATTAAAAACAATTGCAAGAGGGTTTATTCCTTTTTTTAATTGATCCTGGAGAAGTTTATGAAAATACGGATTTTTATTCTGATTTTAGCGGCGTTTTTTTTATTTACCGGTTCATCGCCGTGGGAAGGCGCTGCCGCAGTAGCTCCTGCAGGGGAACTTCCCGCCACGGGATTTTTTGCTGCGACAAATTCATTTCCGTTAAATACTGTTGTTGATATTACAAATATCGAATCCGGAAAAAGCACCCGTGTAATTGTAGCTAAAACTCTCAACAGTCCTGGTCTTCTTGCGATTATATCGCGTGAAGCTGCCGACCTGATTGGAATGCGAGCCGGTTCAGTTAGCAGAATTAGAATGATACAGCCATCCGATCCAATGGCATATATGCGTTTTACCGAAAGTATGGCTGTCGGTACTCCGGTGTTTGAGTCCGGCAATGTTATAACCGATGAAAACCTTGAACAAAAACTTTTGAATGAACACTACAGCAGTGATTCTTACGTTCCTCCTTCTGTTGCGAAGCCGGTTTCACCTTCATTGCCTGCGATTCCTGTTGAAATTGCGGAAAGAGGTTATGTTGTTGATGAACCTGAATGGGGAGGAAACGGCAGATTAAATATAATTGATGTTCCTGAATATAACATAAATCCGCTACCGGCATTTCAAGACATTCCTCCTGTTACAAAAGTAGAAGAACCTGTAATTAAAGAGGAACCGGTTCCCGCACAACCGAAAAAAGAACCTGTTTATATCGCAGAGCCTGAAGAAGAAATAATTTATACAGAAGAACCAAAAAAAGAGCCGGTTATTGTTACTGAACCTAAACCCGAACCGGAGTCTGAAATTGATACATATATTTATGAAACTCCCTGGGATTCATATTTGAGTGAAGATACAGAACCGGATGATTATATATATGAAACTCCCCGTGATTCATATTTAAGTGAAGACACTGAACCGGATGATTATATTTATGAAACTCCACGAGATTCATACTTAAGCGAAGGACCGGAACCGGATGATTATATTTATGAAACTCCCTGGGAATCATATTTAAGCGAAGGACCGGAACCGGATGATTATATATATGAGACTCCCTGGGAATCATACGTAAGCGAAGGAACCGAACCGGATGATTACATTTATGAGACTCCCTGGGAATCATACGTAAGCGAAGGACCGGAACCGGATGATTATATTTATGAAACTCCCTGGGAATCATATTTAAGCGAAGGAACTGAGCAAGCGGAAACTACAGAAAAAACTCCGGCTCAAATTGCAGAACAGCCTAAAGAGCAGGTACAGTCAAAACCTGTTCCAGAACCTGTACCTTTGGATTTTGTACCTGCAGATCCTAGACCGCCGGAGCCGAGTGTATATAATATTCCATTTTCTGACATTATTCCTGGTATCGCGGAAATCCCTGAAGAAAAACCTCCGGCGGTAACGCCGCCTGTTGTAAGAGATTCCGCTTTCTCCGTACGGACAATTACACAATTGGACAGCGGCAGGTATTATGTGCAATTGGGAGCCATGACAGGCGATACAGTTGAAAATGTAGTCAGGCAGATTGATAAAAGATACGATCCTGTTGTTTTCAGAGACAGAGATAATTTGTACCGTATTCTTATCGGACCATTGAATCAAGGTGAAAGCGCCGCTGTTTTACAGCGTTTTAAAAGCATCGGCTACACAGACGCCTTTGTCCGCCGCGGAAACTGATATATAAATTATGATAATGCAGAGTATTATCAATTTTTGGAGCGAACACAACGAATCTGTAATATCGATCTGTTTAAAAATAATTTTTTCTGTAATTATTGTCCTGATTGGCATATTTGTTTCTAAAGGTTTCAACAGGATTTTAAAAAAAGCGGCTTCTGATAAAGCAAAAACAGGCGCTTCTCCTGATCCCTCCGGCGCAAGTTCAATTTTACGCCATATAGTTAAATATGGAATTTTTATTATCTGCATAATAATGATTCTGAATATATTCGGCATAAATACGACAAGCCTTTTAGCTGTATTGGGAGCCGCTGGTTTAGCTGTCGGTCTTGCGCTTAAAAACACCTTGGGCAATATCGCGTCAGGAATAATACTAGTTTTCCTTGGCAACTACCGCAGCGGAGAGTTTATCGAATTCGGTTCTGTAAGCGGAACAGTTAAAGACATAAGTTTATTTACAACGATACTGGAAACCCAGGACGGTGTTTATGTTTCCGCTCCCAACTCATGTATTTGGGGCGTTCCATTAAGAAACTACACACGAAACGGAAAGCGCCGCATGGAAATACCTCTTCGCATATCCGCTTCATATTCGATAGATACTGTAATTCAAACTTTAAAAGAAATTATCGCCTGCGAAAAAAGATTTATACCGGCTCTGCAGCCGCAGATAAATATTCAATCTGTAATTGACAAAACAGTAACTCTTGTTATTCAGGCATGGGTTCTTAACAAGGATTACAATGATATTTATTATCAGCAAATGAAAGTAATCAAAGAGAAAATGGAAGAAGCCGGAATAGTGATTTAGGTCTATTGCCTTGACAAAAAATTTGAATTTATCCATATTTTAATAGTTAGATGGTGGATGTAGCTCAGGGGTAGAGTACAAGATTGTGGATCTTGTCGTCGCGGGTTCGAGACCCGTCATCCACCTGTTATTAGCGTTCGTAGCTCACCTGGATAGAGTACCAGACTTCGAATCTGGTGGTAGCAGGTTCGAGTCCTGCCGGACGCAGAGAGTTAAATCCTTATGTAGTAAGGATTTAACTAATGATAGTGTTTTAAAATTTGTTCGCGCTCTTAAAAAATGTGGGGGCTGTGCGTTTATTGTGCAGTTATTTTTTTAAGGGTTGTGTTATGTCAAGAGTATTAGGCGCATTTACAGTTCAGAGACGTTCTAAAAAGAACAAGTCATTTATTTTAACCATCAATAAAGAATCAGGATTATCTTCGGAAATATGCAGCAAGTGGAAACGCAAAAGTTTTGCAAATCTACCGCCGGAAATATCTGCGTTCCGCCATCCGACATCGAAGGTCGCAGCGGAAAACGGCGCAAGAGCGTTTATCGAGTTATTGAGAAAAGAAAGCCAAAAAGGAACGGTATGGAAATATTTTGAAACAATTATTATCGGCGATTGGCTACCAAGATTCATAAGTCTCGAAAATAATCCGCGCGCTGAACGATTGATTTCAATGGGTCTGCCTTATCAGCCTGCAACGTTGCCCACCTATTTTCATTATTATAACCGATACATTAAAGATGATCCGTTTTTGGAATTAGATATAAACACAATAGACGTGCCAACTACACGCGCCTTTCTTGCTCGTATCGGGATGAAGAAAACAAAAGATAATCGGGTACTTGCAGGAACAAGAGCGTATGAAATGATTTCCGGTTTTTTGCGTATGGCTTTCAATGAATATCAAGAAGATCACCATGAGTGGCGGAACCCTTTTGACAGAATCGATTCGCCAAAAAAAGTTGCCGGAAAACGTAGAGCCGTTTTACAGGAAGATGAAATATTAAAACTATTTATGCCGGGAGTAATTACTGATGTGTTAGAACGTGCCGTAGCTGTTGCTATGTTTTGGGCAGGGCTTCGCCGCGCTGAGATATTCGGTTTAAGATACCAAGATTTAGACTGGAGAACGCCAAAATTAAATATAGTTTGTGCGTGGAAAAATTTTGGAATAGTAAAAAGTAGAATAATCGGTGATCCGAAATGGCATAAATTACGCGAAGCGCCGTTTTGCGAAGATTTACAGAACGCAATCAGGGTTTTAATGGAAACAAACGGCGTACAGGAACATGATTATATTTTTTGCAGAAAAGACGGCAGTATTCCTCACGGGAAATGGATTTTAAATAAACTGCCGAAATGGATAGAACGCGCCGGAATCGAATTATCAGGAAGAAGGATTGTACCACATTCGGCGCGTCATAGCCTCGCATCATGCCTTGAAAACGCAGGAGTTCCTCTCCGTTATATACAGGAAATGCTCGGGCACGGAAGCCTTAAAACAACTATGATTTATTTACACACACCGCAGGGGAAGATTAATGAGATAACCAAGAAAATCCAGCAGAGCGCGGCTCCGAAGGGTGAACCGGAACAGCCTCCGCGAATATTAAGTATCAATGCTTGCGTATAACGTTTTTAATTGTTTTATTTTATCATCAATTGTATAATATGCTTCCATAGGAAAATCTTTTTTCCTTTGACGTAATAAACTATTAATCCTTTCGTCAATATATGCTAAATATTTTTTATCATTTAAATCTTTGCTCGCTAACTTTATTGCATCATCTGCGTTTTCAAAACATTGTCTTAAAACATCTAATTGGATATTCATATTACGTTCTTCAATTTCGGCTTTCCTGTTTGATAAATGTTTTTTCCTTTCTTCACATCGACTATTATAATCTATGAGTAGTTGCTTATCCTCTTCGGTTAAATCATCAGGGTCTTTGTTAAGTGCTATCTTAACAGGTGAGTTGTAATTAAAGCTAATACTTGCCATTATTTAGATCATCGGAAAAAATGTAATTTTAATGATCTTTTCTTGGCTTTCCTTTTTCCCATCCGGGACTTTTTCTCTCCGCAAATCTTTTACAGTCTTCTTCTGTCCAGAGGTATGTTTTTCGTTTGCCTTCGCCTGTGTATGAGACTCCATTCGCGGCTGCCCAATTTCTGGCAGTAGAACCGGCTGTCGAAAATCTTTTTGATACATCTTCGCACGTCATATAAAAATCCTTTAAAACCCTCTGGCTTTAAACCAGAGGGGAGATAAAATTATTTCGCTGTACGGTTGTTATATATTTTAAATAATAATCGTATAGAGACACCGACAATAAAAAGAATTATGCCTATAGTTCCTAAACTCATTGACTTTACCTCCTTAATGAGTTATATTAATAATACCCCCGAAGGGGGGTACCTTCTTCTAACCGCCTAACAGACGGTCGATCAGGTACAGTGTAAACCCTGCTATAGTTACGATGTCTGCCAAGATTGACAGTAACTGTAACAGGGCTTTTTTTATGTCCTTCATAAGCTCACCTCCTTTTTAAGTTATACTAATAATATAGCTCAGTTCTATGATATTGTCAAGAGGTTTTAGAAAAAAAATTGATTTTTTTATTAATTATTTATTTACTTCAAGTTTCTTTTTTGTTCTTTCTATCCGTTTATCCCAATCTCCGTTCCAACCCTGAGCCTTAGCCTGTTCCGCAAGGCGGATTACTTCGGCGTGATTACCTTGTTTTTCTCTTATGATACAGAGATTTCTATAACCTGTGTGTGTCCCTAATGTTTCTGGTATTATAACGAAATCATTTTTTGATTTATGGATATCTTTATTAAAAGGATTCTCTTCATCATGGTCATAATAATTTATTTGTTCTTTTATGTAATCGTTCATAGTTTTACCTCTTATCCATAGCATCAATACTATGCAATATACTCTTTTGTTCAGGTGTGCCTTTTATGATTGCCAAGTCCTCAGCCATTTCTCGTTTTAAATCTGATATAATTTCATCGTCTGATTTTAACGTATAACGCCTTTTTCCCTTTGTCATAATTTTTGCTACATCCGCGGCAATGGCGATTTGATTCTCACAGGCTGTTATGGTCGCTTCCATGATTTTTGGATCTTCGTCTCTGCGCTTATAATATTCGTGAATTTGCTCTTCGTATTCATAATGCTTTCTTAATAATTCTTTTTGTTCGGTAGATAATCTTTTGTTTTTCTCCTGCTTTTCCGCCTCTTTAAAAACAGCATTTTGTATATTTTCCTCTTGAGAAATTTGATTTTCCTTTAAAGAAATTTGATTTTCAGATGTCTGCTTTTTTGACGATTTTGAAAACAGGGCTATTATACCTAATACAATAAACAACGCTATTGTAACGAGTATTGTTATTTCCCTATCAGTAAAATCCATATTTCTTCCCCTTTTTTATTTCTGCGACTTTTGATTTTGTCCTTTCATGTGTAGCTTCTAGGATTAGATTTATTTCTTTCTTTAAATTGAAATTTTCTGAAAGTAGCGGTATAGGTACTGTATTACCAATTATTGAACTATTGCAAAATATTGTTGTTTGTTCGCGTTTAATTTTTCTTAATTCCGATGCAGTTATGTATTTTTTAAGGTCAATGCTTTCTTGACCTGTTTTTTCTTTAATGATATCTGATAAATTATTTAAAAATAAATCAGGATTCTTTTTAATATAATTAGTATTTGTGAACTCAAAAGTCTTTGCCATACGCATTACATCTTTGGGCAGCCACGGAACATTAAAACTGTAGTAACTCATTAAAAATAAATTATCAGAAAATCCAAATTCATAATCTTTATCAAGTGAGTCAATAAACAACGGAATATACTCACCTTTTCCGTGAAATAAAGCTGACAGAATCAATGCGTTGCCGGAATAATTTTGAAAAGATTTGTTTTTATGGACATCTCTTAGCTTTAGTATAACTTTGAAAGCCGAATCAAAATCGCCTTGCAGTAAATGGCGTTCAAGCCCATAGTAAAGAATAAAAATATAGCCTATGTCAATTTCTGTATTATACGGGTTGGTCAAAAGTTTTAAATAAACCCATTTTTGCTCGGGTGTGAGTTGTTTATATTTTGGAAAATACGGCGGGCGCGGAATAACGGATTCATCCTGCGGCTTTATTATCTGCTCGCTCATGTAAATCAAGCTCGGTTCATCTATGCTTAAACCAACAGTCCAAGTCAATGTAAAAACATCTTTATCCTTAGCCATTTGTTCTTTTGTCAGGTTTTTATATTTACCATCGCCGAACCATAAAAGGTTTTTTATATCATCATGGATTTTGAATTCATTTATATAAAAATCTGGCGGTAACGGCGTTGTGTTTGAAATAACTTTTGGCGAGTTATCAATTTCTTTTACTACAATTTTTATTCCGGCGTTTTTTATTACCGCTAAGTCTTTAGCGTTCTCTTTTTTAAATTCTTCTACAAGATCGTCATCTGTATTATTTTTATAAGCATTAATAATTGGTTTTACTTTAAGGTCTTCTGCTGGGATAGATTTCTCTTTTTTCTTAAATACGTCAAATATACCCATTAAAACCGCTCCAATAATTTTATAACTTATAATATTATTTAACTCTAATTTTTTTTGTTTCGTTCTATTTTTCTAAGAATAGCGCCACCGTAAAATGCTGTTAATAACGTACCAATGCTGCCAATTATTAAAGATAAACCTGCTACATCTTTATCTAAATAAACCAATACGACACCTGATGCGATACAAAGTAACGCAATGGCAGCAGAGATTATCTGTCCAATACTTGCTCTTTTATTATCACTGTTAATAACGGTTTTTTCTAATTCCATACGATGATTAACTTGAGCAATATAACTATCTAGTATAATTTTTCCCGTACCAGGGTAGATTTTCTCAAATCTTTCTAACTCATCGGGTGGAGGAAGGATTTCAACTCTATATTCTAAATTGTCTATAGCTACTATTTCACCTGTTGGCAATTTTGCAATTCGCCTATCCTTTTTATGACTTGTTCCCATTTATAATCTCTTCGTATGCAGTTTGATAATCCTTTCTCAATGTTTCTATATCATTTCGGCGAGCTTTCGTGTCGGCTTCATGCCCATCTTTCGACACATTGTATGTGTTTAGGACACCAAAGAGATCAACATTTCTACCTATACCTTCTATTATAGAAGGTCTTGCATATAAAAAATCTGTCATATATAGAATATCGCTTGTTTTTAACTAAAAATCAACCCATGAATTATCAAAATTTGAGTTATAATTCCCCATATTAAAGAATCCTTAAAAATTGTATTATTTTACGCCAATCCTTGCGTTTTAATCCGATAATTATTTAACACCAGTTTGGGTACCAGCTCTACTTTCTTCATTATGCTCTCTGTTAACATCAATTAAAAATATCAAGCCTTTCTAGCCCTTCTCTCTATAGCTTCCAGCTTGCCTTGAATTTCGTGGTTTCTACCAAGCTTCTCGGTTTGATTGGAACCGTCTTCCCAACAGATATATGCTTCTTTGTTGCCATTGGTATTCACAAATTTAATTCTCTTTAACGTACTAGAATCACGGTCCCTAACAAGCATTATTTCACCGTGTTTTGCGTCATTAGTATGTCTTAATAAAGCATAATCACCATCTTTAATATCAGCAAGACTCATAGAATCACCTTTTACTAAAACACAGTAATAATCCATTGGGTTTCCCTTTATTAAATCAGCAGCCCAAGGTCGAGTTGTAGGGTCGGGGTCAAGATCGCCAAAATTAATAGACTTCCCTGCGGCAGTCGAGCCAACAAGGGGAATTTCAACAGTTCCATGATCAAGAAATACTACGTTATCAACTTTTTTATGAGTGGTGTAGGCAGGTTTTGGTTCGGATGTTTCGCTGTGAGATGAAGTTAAGGGTATAATATAATTATCCTTTGGCTTTCTTGTAACATCAGTTTCAGAAATATTGATGCCATAAGGTGGAGCGAAACTCCTTAAATTTCGATAAAATAAACCCTGAACCTCGAATTCGTTGGAACTAACTAGCGTTTGGTCAATTCCGCTAATTAATACCCATCCTTTTTCAGCCTTTTTTAACCATTTTAGNGTAGAACACCCGTCGTAAAGAATCAGCATTAATTCTCTATCTTTTGGTTCTCGTGTGTAGCGAAGTAAAATATTATCACCGTCATCAATTTCAAATTTCGGTTCATCATCATTTGGCAGTGAGTAGCCATTAACCTTAATAAAAAAATAATCAGAGGGGTTTCCTTTTAACCGATCTCTTGGATATTCACGAGTAACTCTTGTTGATGAGTCTTCAAAAAGGACTAATGGCTCGTCTTTTTTTACATCATAATATTCCAGTTTTATTAATTCTGTATCAGGCGACCAACCCATTTTAGGCACTGAATCAATTGATGGGTAAAGTATTTTTTTGGGTTTAAGTTTATGTTTTACCAATAGCATGATCTCCTCTTTGTCTTGGGGCAGTAGATTAGAGATGTTCTGAGCGAGTTTAAGTGTTTCTATATTTATATTGTTATTAGTTTTACCTGTGATTAGGTATTCAGCGGTAACGCCTAGAGCCTGAGCGATTTTCACAACCTCATCGGCTTTCGGTAAAGTATTACGTCCGCTAAGGTTGCCTATCCTTCTTATACGAAATTTGCACTTAATAGAAAGAGTATCCTGAGTATATCCACGTTCCCTTATGAGTTTATTTGTCCTATCCCAAAACATTTCTTCCATATTATATTATCGGTTTTTTACGTAAAATTATGTAAAAAATTTCTCAAAAATAAGTAAAAAAATGTTGACATATACTCAAAATAGCATTATAAATAATTTATAAGTACTCAGTAATGAGTAATCAAAGCCTTAACCGTCATGGTTTGGGTTTCTTAGGGCGACCTGGTGGACGTGTACTTTTTATAAAATCGTATGCTGCTTGGTCATACAGTGCGTCTTTGGACACAGGTTTTAAATAAGCCCTAAAAAGACGCTGGCTTATGGTTTTTATTGGTTGCCCTTCAAGGTCAGCCATTTCTTGAACGGTGTAATAATTTCCTTTGGGAAGTTTCATATTACATTATCGGAAAATTGTAGTAGGTATTTACCATTTTACTTATTTTCCGTTAAGTAATTTGTGTAAAAAAAAGAAAATATTTGTAGTTTTTGACTACATTTATATTGACAATATTGTAGTTAGCAGCTACAATATAATTATAACCTAGCCGCAGGGAATAGCGGTGAAAAGCCTTGACCGTCATGGTTTGGGTTTCTTGGGGCGACCAACCTTAGCGGTTTTAAGTCGTTCAAGGGTTTCGACTGGATAAAGGACTTGGTTAATGACTGGCTTTACTTCGTTGTAAGAAAGCCAAGATTCAACGGCATTACGAGATTTTTTAGATAGTTTGGCAAGCTGGGTTACTGTATAACCCTCGATTTTTAGGGGTTCTTCCATAAGTTAATTATCGGAAGAAAAAAGAAATATATTTCTAAGATTTTCTTAGAAATATATTGACAAAAAATATATTCTAAGATAAACTTAGAATATAAGAATTAAGCCTTGACCGTCATGGTTTGGGTTTCTTAGGGCGACCAACCTTAGCGGTTTTAAGTCGTTCAAGGGTTTCGACTGGATAAAGAGCTTCGTAGGAAAGAGGCTTGATTTTGTGGTACGAAAGCCAAGATTCAACCGCATGGCGGTTCTTGTTTGTTAGTTCAGCTAGTTGAGTTGCTGTATAACCCTCAACATTTTGATTTTCTTCCATAAGGTAATTATCGGAAGAAAAAAGAAAATATATTTTGAGTTTTTTCTCAAAATATATTGACAAAAATTATATTCAGAGTATATACTCTGAATATAAGTAATTAAGCCTTGACCGTCAGCAGGGCGATTGACCGAGTTGCTTCCGGTGTCTGACGGCACCGCGCCGAAAGGTGACCAAGAGGCGACTCGGTTTTTTATTTAAGGAGGTTTAGGGAAATGAAAAGAAGGACAAACAAAATACAGGAAAATTACATTATCGCAAAGGCGACATGGCAAGCGGTCAACGAAATACAGAAAGAAAAATTCAACGAGTTTTTATCATCAAAGGGAATAATTGAAGACGACCTCAACGATGATAATTTTGAAACCCTTAACGCTGAATATGAAGTTTTTGCAAAGGCAGAAATTGAAAACAGCGGTGTAGCATGGGAAAACATGAAACTGGCGGAAACCGCTTTAATAGAATTTGGAATTTCTTTCGCACCATCAAATATACAAGAAACATTAAGAAGCGGCATTAAACATTTGAATAACAAAATGAAGTTAATTGAAATTGCACTAAATATAGACATAAGGCAACTGCCTAGTTTTAAACATGATTTGCAAGTGAGATTAAGCGCATAATTCAAACCCTGCCTTCGGGCAGGGGATAAAATAAGGAGGTTTGAGATGAAAGAGAGACAGGAATATAGGGGATTACAAATACGGTTTCCTATGGAAATTTACAACAAATTAAAAAAGAGAGCAAAAGAAGAACACAGAAGTTTTAATGCAGAGGTTTTAATAAGTCTCGAAGCTATTATCGCAACGCATGAGGCTATGAAGGCTAAAAATGACGTTAGAACAAAAAAGGGGAAGTGAAATGTTATTTGGGAAGGCTTTTGGGGTAAAGCAAATGAGTGAGGAAATCACGCATATCATCAGCGCTCATATTAGTAGAAGCACCGGAAGCGAAAAACTTCTCAAGGCAGTAGACAACTTCGGCGTTAAAGCTTCGGAGTTCTTTCTTCGCACGTTCGCTGATTTTGTTATACAGAGTAACGGGAAAGCGTATCTGCTGCGCTCTCCATTCCAGAGGTTCGTCAAATTCGGTGTATTTCTCGACTTTTTTGCTTTTTGCCATTCATATCTCCATATATTAATCACTTTAAACTTTTTTCGGCAAAAATGCAATATTTATAAATTATTTTTACCATTGTCTATTGACGTTATTTTTAGACAATGATAGACTATAAATAATGAGAGGTGCGATATGAAGATGAAGTTTTGGAATGTGGGAATTGAGATTTATGAGGACGGCACAGTGAAAGCCGCTGTCCTGCGGAATCGGTTAGCGGAAAAACAGCCAGCCGATGATTACAAATCACAGCCGAAGCGCGAAGTATACAGCGTATGGTTTGCCAGTGAGATTTTAGCGCATGGCGCGGTATTTGAAGCAATGGGATGGAACGAAAAGAAGGAGGCGGTAGCGGCATGAAAATAACAATTTTTAAACATCCAGGGAATCAACTTACAATGGATTACGATTTAACTACTATCACGGCTTGCGAATTAACAAAGGCGCTTTATGTGCACTGCCAAGCGGCAGAAGTTGTACCAAGTGCGGCTGCGGTAATTATACCCGAAGGGCATTATAAAAAGAACGAATTGTACGTAATAAAAACAACTACTAATACGATGTCGATGCAAGAAGTTGCGGAAGAAATATTAAAAATCCATTGTGGAGTTATTAAGTGAATTATTAGGTGTATGCCTAAGAAAATAAATTATGAGGAGATGTTTTTATGACTGAACAACAAACAAACAAGAGGGTGCGAATTAATTTATCCCAGACTGCAAAAGGTCTCGTGCAATTCGATGCGACAGCGGAGTTTGAAACTGTCGCCGAGTGTGAAAAAGAATTGGACGCTGCTGTTAAAGCCGCGAAGCGCGTTATGACCGCTAATGGATTAAAAGGAGTGGACGAATGAACAGTAACGAAACTGCCTTGCAGGTAATCAACAAAGCCGCGCAAAACGGCGCGATGATCTGCTTCGACAAGGATAACGGATTTCCGCAGGTCGAATTATACCGGACGGAAGTTACGGCACTCACCATCAATAAAGACAATGACTGTTTCCTTATAAGCAAAAAATATATGCCTAAGAAGGAAATGGTAGATCGCATTGGCGAAGCGGCTGGCGTTATCTTTGTAAGCGGCACAACGAGCGCACAGACCCTTGAAGATGATATGTGCGGAAGAAGGACTGTATATATCGGAACAGCGCAGGGAAAAGTCAGAATGCCGGACGGCACATGGCGCACTTCCAGCATTTGTGAATATGAATTCGATCCTACCCTCCGCGCAATGGATGATTACGATGTTACCGAATTAACGCCGGAAACAAAGAAGCGCCGGAAAATAAAAGACGGAAAGGAACTTACTTGGGGTGACAATCTGGCGCAAGCGATTATGGATTATCAGAAAACAGCGCGACAGAGAGCGAACACCGGCGCACGGCTTCGCGTAATCCGCGAACTTGTCGGGCTTCCTACTGCACTAACGCCGGAACAGGTTGCGAAGCCTGTTGTATTCGGGCGCATTGTTCAAAACACAAGTTATATTTTGCAGACTCCGGAAGGACGCGCAATGGCGACCGCGCAGGCGCTTGGCGTTGATGTTTCCTCATTATTTGGTGGTAAAAAAATTGCAGATAACACTACTAACTCTAGCAGTGATAATATGTTACCTGAACAAATTCATACCAAAATGGAAGAAACAGAACCTCAAAATGATGAACCTGATTTTCCTGATGAACCAACAAACGCAGAAGATGAAATTAAAAAGCAAATCGAAGAAAAGGGATTCACCATTGACCAGTTAATGACTTCTTACAAGGACGCACTGGACGTTACAAGCGGCAACGGGAAAAATCCTTATAACATGGCGCAGAAAGAACTCAATAATCCGAACGCAACAATCGAGACACGCGACAGCATGATTAAAAGGCTTAATGACTGGCTCAAGCATAATGGGATTAATGTTTAATGCACTTTATTGATTTAACCGGAAAACGATTTGGAAGACTTGTTGTAATTAGCAGAACTGAATCGCCAAGAAAAACAGAAACAAGATGGGAATGTCAATGTGATTGCGGAAAAATTATATCAACAGACGGTTCAAGGTTAAAAAGAGGTATAACAAAATCCTGTGGATGCCTTGCGAATGAACTTACTTCATTGCGAAGTAAAAAGCATGGAATGTTTGGAACAAGGCTTTATCGTATCTGGTTTAACATGAAGCAACGATGTGCTAACGCAAAGCATGTTGCATATAAGAATTACGGCGGGCGCGGAATAAAAGTATGCGATGAGTGGCAAGACTTTGAGCCTTTCTACAAATGGGCAATTGCTAACGGTTACAATGACAATCTTACAATTGATCGTATTGATAACAATAAAGGGTACTCGCCAGATAACTGCAAATGGGTATCTGATAAAGAGCAAGGTCAGAATAAACGAAACAATCGCTTAATTTGTATTAATGGTGAAACCCATACAATCGCAGAATGGTTTCGCCTTTCTGGTATTAAAGAAAGCACATTGAGATGGCGCATTAAAGAAGGTGTGCCAGTAGAAAAATTACTTAAACAAATAGAAGGAGAAGTTGAATGAGTATAAAAGTAATTCATCTCGCGGATATTCATTACAGCCGCGAGCGTAAAGATTTAGTTATTTCTTCGCTTAACCAAGTAGAAGAAACAGCTAAAAAAAACGCTGTCGATTTAATCGCTATAGCGGGCGATCTCTTCGACAGCGCAACGCTTAATTCTGCAAACACTGGTTTCCCAGAGTTCCTAGACGCAATCAAAGGACTTGCAGATCAAGCGCCATTAGCGATAATTTACGGAACACCCTCGCATGATGTCGATTCAAGTTTGGATGTATTTCCAAAAATCACCGCAAAACATAATATCACCATATTAGAACCAGGACAAGCGTATTTCCTTATTGGAAATTATATATGTTCCGAAGCGGATGCAAATCTTTTTTATGGAAATATTCCAAAAAAAACGCTTATTCTCGGAGTTCCAGAACCAAGAAAAAAATTCTTACTCGCGAATCAAACCACAGGCAAGGACGAAAGCGAAGAAACAATCCGCGAAGCCATGCATAAACTTTGTTTTATGCTCGCCGCGAAGCGCAGGGAATATCCTAACATTCCATGCGTTCTTCTTTACCACGGCGATGTATTTGGAAGCACACTTCAAAACAGTCAAACAATCGAACGTGGTACTGGAATAGGGATAACCAGCGATGATCTTGCCGATATAGGTGCAGATTTCAATTGTTTAGGACACATCCACTTGCCTCAACAAATAGGTAATCTCCCTGCTTTTTACGCTGGTAGTATTACTAAAAATTTCGGAGAGACACATAAGGCAGGTTATAACCTTGTAAAAGTCGATGTCGGTTCATACGAAATTCAAAGAATTGACTGGAATATTCCGCAGAATTTGAAGATTGAAGCTGAATTGAACGAGAAGAAGATGATTAAGTATTTCAGAGGAGAAAATTTTAACCCAGAGGACATAACAGGCAAAAAGGTCTGGCTTGAAATTACCTGTACGAAAGAAGATCGTTCTTTTATTGATGCCGATAAAGAATTGCAAACATTGCTTAGACTTGGTGCTGTCGAAGGTTCTCGTGTTACGTTATGTGACATACCTACTGAAACAGTCCGCGCCGCAGAGATAACAGCAGTAAACACACCGACACAAAAATATGAAGTCTGGGCGCAGAATTCCGAATTGGAAGTTAAACCTTCTATACTGGAAAAAATCAAAACATTGGAAACCGAGATATTAAAAGGTTCGGCTCGTGCTGCCGGAGAGTGGGAACTCGTATCTTTAAAACTGCGCGGTGCTATCGGTATCAAAAAGGGCGTTCAAAAAGACGAAATCTGTTTCAATCTGAAAGATTACAGCAATGGTCTGATTGCTCTTGTCGGCGATAATGGGCGCGGAAAAACAACACTCATTGAAAACTGCCACCCTTATCCGCAATTACTCACTCGCAAAGGAAAACTGCAAAATCATTTCTGCCTCCGCGACAGTTTCAGAGAAGTAATTTTTGAAGATCGCTCTTTGAAAGGCGCAGGACACTTTATTAAATTCCTTATTCAGATTGACGGTCTGAACAAATCCGGCTCATGCAAATATTTTATTTTTGATGCTGTTAGCGCACGAAGCGTTGATACGATTGATAACTGGATTCCACGTCCCGGCGTTGACGGCACAAAAGACCCTTACGAAGAAGAATTAAATAATATCTTCGGACCCGTTGAATTATATCTGCGGACAGCATTCGCCACACAAAGACCGACAAA
>JGI24695J34938_10000344_pt1 | contig 45734 bp, 33 predicted proteins | sample TergutCo191P3_FD_34938 | JGI IMG/M metagenome (IMG submission 34938)
GGATTAGCGGCAAACCCCAGCGAAGCCGGTCTTTGCGAGGTTCCATAACCCACAAAACCAACCCAATCTTCAAATTGAACATTGCCAAAAGAATGAACATGCATTGAGTTTTCGACATCTGTTCTGAATATATCGGCAGTAGCCGTATATGAAGGGGATGTCTGCGCAAAAACCGGGATAGCGGCAGCCGTCACGATAATTGCGGCAATCACAACAATCTTGTAATTTCTCATTTAGTTCTCTCCTATTCAAGTCATTTACGGTTACCAAACCGTAAAATAATAATATTAGCTGCCATAAGGCAGCTCATGTAAAATATATATTCATTTTTAAAAAAAATGTCAACTCAATTAAAATAAAATGATAGACAATTAACTATTAATCAATAATTCTTTCAACCCATGCGTAAACGCACTGTTTTAGCGTTTTTTAATAATTAAGGCTTTTCAAAATTGAAGTTTAGAAAAAGCCTCAAATTTAAGAAATATTTTATTATTTTACGTTATCTGCTAATTAATCCGACAATCGCGGGAAAAGAAATAAAATTGCCGATTGCTCCGCCCAGACTTGAAAGAAAAAATACCAATAGGGCTTTTGTAATTCTGTTACGATAAATTCCTTTAAGGCTTCCTGAATCGTCAGGAATGTTTTGAACATCGGATACACGCGGCTTGCAAAACGTTATTTGTACAAGACCTGAAAATAATCCTACGCCTATCAGCGGATTTAATGTCGCTATCGGCGCGCCTAAAAAAGATACAAGTATCGCAAGCGGATGCGCAAGGGCGATTAGAGAACCAAGCGCGGCAAGCGAACCGTTCCAGATAACCCAGGTGAGTACGGCTTCAAAGCCTATGTCCGCGCCTTTGCCGATAAATCCCGCCGCGATTAAAGCGATGATTGCCGCAGGTATAATAAAACCCGCGGCTTTCGAAAGAAAAGTCGGCGGCGGCACTATATCGATATCTTTTACATCGGTTGTCGCTTCGCCGCGGCTTAATTTTTCAAGGTAAGCTGTCATTCCGGGCATGTGACCTGCTCCGACAACCGCGGCGACTTTTTTTACGGGCTGCATATTACCGGCTGCATCAGACGCATTAATGTTAGCTGAAGATTCCCATATTTTCGCGGCAAGGTAGCGGTCTCTTTCGTCAATTAAAGCTGTTTTTATCGGCGGCAGATATAAAGCAAGTTCGTTCATCATGCCGTCCATTTCGCTTGAGTTTTTTAAATTTTCGACTTCCTGCTCGTTTAATTTTTCATTGGAAAAAGCCGAAGCTAAAAGGCTTGCCATTAATTTTGCCTTGCTCCATAAACCGCATCTTGCCCATGCGCGGCGAAGTGTCGTGTGTATTTCGCGGTCGCACAGACTGTAAGGAATTTTCATTTCTTCCGCCGCGTCGATTGCCGTTTTCATTTCTTCGCCGGGTTTTACGCCGAGTTCGCTGCCAAGGCGGCGCTGAAAACTTGACAATATAAGATTTACTATCAATAAAAATCCTTTGCCTTCTTTAAACACTTTTGATAAATTTAATTTTTCCCAGTTATCATTCTGCGTAATCGAATTGTAGCGCGACTGATCAAGTTCTACGCACACAAGATTAGGTTTTTCTTCGTAAATTATTTTTTTTACTTCTTCTATGCTTTCGCGCGAAACATGCGCCGTGCCGATCAGGTTAAACTCTATTCCGTTAAGAGTAATTTTTTTTGCGCTGCCGCTCATTGATCTTTCCTTAAGCCGATTCCGCGTTCTTTTAATATCATTTCGTTTAACATCCATTCGACGGTGCCGGCGGCGTCAAGCTCCTGAACCATCAGATAATATCTGTCGGCTAAATTTCTTAATCCCTGTACGTCATAATATGACGCAAGATAAAAAAGCATCCGCGATTTTGTATGAACATTTCTTTCTCTGTCGATAACCGGTATTAAATTTTCGTCTCCTCTTAGATCGTGATACAATCTAAGCATCGAATGTTCTATCGTATCTCTCGGCGCCGTGCGCAGAACCTGCGCAAGAAACTGCCTTGGGTCTGTCGATCTTCCGGCGCGCATCCAGTTCATTGCCGCCAGCAGCGCGTAACTGAATTCTCTCGGCGCTTGTCTGTACGCGTCAAGAAACGCGTCTCTTGCCAAAGCCCATTGTTTATTTCTCATTCTGATAATTCCAAGCGCTTCAAATCCGAAATAATAATCGGGCTTTAACCTTGTCAATCTTATGTAATCCTGCTCCGCGCCCGCGTAATCGCCTGCTTCATCTTTCAGCGCGGCGCTGTAAACATAAGCCATAAATATATTAGGATCGGCGGCTATAGCGCGGTTAAAAATTTCTACGGCTTCCTGCTTGCGGTTTATTTCCATTAAAGTTTGTCCGTAATCGACAAGCGCCCAGTAGTTGTCAGGCTCGATCGCAATCGCCGCTTTGAAATCTTCTAAAGCGTCGCCGTAGTAACCGGCTCCTTTGTACAGCCTCGCTCTTTCATGAAGAGGACCTGCCCACTGCGGAAATAAATTTATCGCGCGGTTTAAAAGCCTTTCGGCGTTTCTGAATTCCCTGTTATAGCGGTGTACCGAAGCGCGGCCGACCAAAGCCTCGCCGTTATCGGGTTCCGCCGCGAGAGCTCTGTCAAAATATGTCGCGGCTCCCCTTAGGTTTTGATTTTTTAAATTGATATTGGCAAGGTCGTTCAGCGCGCGCGTATGTGCGGCGTTTATGCCAAGAACTCTTTCTAAAAACTGCCTTCTTTCGCGCTCTTTGTTTTCTACCGCGGCGGCATCGGCAAGTATCATCAATGCTTCGGTGTTTCTGCCGTCCTGCGCGATAATTGCGTTGGCTATGCGTTTTGCGTCGGCGGGTTTTCCGGCGGCGTTAAAAATTGAAGCGCGGATTATCCTCACTTGGATATTTTCCGCTTGTTCAGGCGGAAGATTATCGAATAATTTTAAAGCGGAATCATAATCTCTTTTTGCGAGCAGACCGGCGGCTTCCGACAAAACGGATTCCAGAGACTGATTAGCCTGACCGTATAAATTCGCGCAAAACGAAAAAATCATAAAGATAATTAAAAACATGCGGGTTTTTTTACTGCTTCCATATGAATTAATTTTCATGTTAGTATATAGTATAAAATATTCTGTAAACAAACAAGTTACAGAAACAAAAGATAATCAAGGGGATAATCATTCAATGAGAAAACGTTTGGGAACGCGCATGATAGGTCTTGCCGTTTTATACTGCGTTATTTTTTGTGTTTTAGTGATAATGCAATTTTCCAACAGCGGAAATTTTTCCTATACAATCGAAGGTATGTCGTTAAGGGGGCGTTATGTTTCCGATTCCCTGCACGGAGAATATATTGACGAAGAAAATCTGTGGTCAAATATTACAGGCGGCGTAAAAGTTTTTTACGGCGGACTTGAATTCAATTTAAAAGAAGAACGCGGCAAAGGTCTGCTTCTTACCGATACCGAAGGCACCGTGATGCCTGTAAACCCGGATTTTATGTTTATAGCGGGAAACACCGCGCGTTTTCATTTTCCCGGCGGAACCGTGATTACATTTAATTCGCTTGATTCGCTGAGAGGTCCGGAGATTCAGATCACCGGAGAATTTGCAGATAACGATTCGGAAATTTTAATACCTATTATACCCAGGCGCTCTTCGATTATTCAGGATTCAGGGCAGCTTGGAATAATGTACTCCGGTTCGCGTTATGTGTTTACAACATTGGGACAGGAACTTGAGAACGGTTATATGGTTCTTTCCAAAAACAATGAGTTTATCTCTTACCGTTCAAGAGGAAGACAAAGAGAATTTAATCCCGAAGATTATGTTATCGGGCAGGCGCGGAATTATGACAGAAATTTGCGCAGCTGGCAGGACACAAGTTTTTCGCACTGGAACCAAAACCCCTCATCGCTTCATACCGAAGATGATATTATCGCGTATCTTTCGGGAGCTCTTACCCGCGGCTTTTATCCCGCGGCTGTTCAGAATATTCCGATGAATTTCGTTAACAGTACCAGACAGACTTACAGATCATCTGTGTTTACCGGAGGAATGTTAAACGCATACAGATCGTTTACAAGTTCGGAAAACGAAAAAATACATCAGATAACGCGGCAGACAAGAGAAAGGTCGCTTGAATTTTTAAAAGAAGAAAATATTTTAAATTATCTGTTTGTAAGAAGCAATATTTCTCTTGCCAATGATGTTATTAACATTATAACCAACGCGCCCGCGGAATCTTTAACTGCCGATTTATGCCCCGGTCTTCTCGAAGTTTATTACGACATCAGATTATGGCGTCCGGAAGCGGGCGGTCTTATCGATCACATGACAGAATACATGCTGGCGCTTATTTCGGATAACTTAAGCCGCGATGTCGAAAATGACTTCGTGTTTGCGTCTAACTCCGAAGGCATCAACATTGAATACAGCGCAAGGCTCGGAAAAGCTTTAATCTACTGGGCTGATACAACGCAGAACGAGCAGTGGTCGGCAATCGGAAGGTCGCTAGTTCTATCGGCGGTTTCTACGGGAAACACAGGAAAGCTTCATAATATTTTAAAGCCCGCGGATTATTTTCCTAAGGCTCTGCTGCTTGCAAGCGACGGTCTTTGGGCGTGGACAATTTCGCAGTCTTTCAGAGCGGCTTACGCGGCGGACAGCAATTTAACTTTTACAGTTTCATTCCCCGTCAACATGACGCATCACATAATTATCCGCGGAGTGCAGCCGTTTTTAAGAATTCAGATTCATAATGTGGACTGGAGAACGGACAGCCAGTTTGAACGCTACGATTCGTCGGGCTGGGTTTATTATCCCGAAGAACAGATTTTAATTTTAAAATTGAGGCATCGCTCGTCAGTCGAAAACGTCAGGTTGATTTACAGGGAAGCGCCCCGCGTTCTGCCGCCTCCTCCGCCCGCCGAAAATTTCGCGGCTGACGAAATTTCCTAGGAGCTGCTTTGACAAGGCGGAACTTTTATCTTTTAATCCTGATATCCGCCGCAGCCGTTTTTATCGCGCTTGTCAGCTGCATAATTTTAACTTGCGCAGGCAAAGAAAATCCCGCTGAAGAAGCCGAAGAATACTTGGAAACCGAAGAGCAGATTGAAACCGCGGAAGAAGAAATAATACCCGAACAGGAAGAAATTAAAGAAGCGGTCCAAAGCGCCGCCGCTCCCGCGCAGGTGTCGTACACGGTATCGCGTCCTTTATCCGGCTTAAGCGGCAGGATTCAGGGAAGGGGCGTAAATATTCAAGAAATCGATCCTGTCAATTATGATAATCCCGATCCGGAAATTTTAAGGCAGATGGGAGCGGAGCCGTATCTTATTTCTTATTTTTCCGGCGAAAGATTTTACCGCGACGGAAATTATGACCGCGCGATTATCGAGTACACTTCTTCCATAAACCGCAACGGAGATTTCATCGACGCGTTTATTTCGCGCGCAAGCGCATACATGAAAAAACGCGACTACAGGCGCGCTGTTGACGATTACACAAGATCGATCAGGATTGACGGCTCAAGAGCCGAGTTATATAACTACCGCGGATTCGCAAGAGCCGAACTTGCAGCGAGAGGCAGCGCGGGCGAAATGTCCTCGGCTATCGAAGATTTTTCGCGGGCGATTTCGATTAACAGAAATTATGTTGACGCTCTGATTAACAGATCGCGCGCTTATTACCGGACAGGCAGTTATGATCGCGCAATCGAGGACTGCGATCGGATAATAAGGCTGGAGCCGTCAAATTACGCGATCTGGAACAGAAGAGGCAGCGCATGGTACGCCAAAGAAGATGATGACAGAGCCATCAGGGATTTTAACGAAGCGATAAAGTTAAACGCAAATTATGCCGCCGCCTTTTACAACCGCGGCAACGCGTGGTACAACAAGCGCGATTTAGAAAAAGCTTTATCGGATTTATCCCGCAGCATCGCAATCGACCCGGCTCATGCCGCCGCCTACGCAAGCCGCGCGAAAATTCATCAATTGCAGGGAAACAGCGATCTTGCCGAAACAGACCTTGCATCCGCAAGAAGACTGCAAAGATAATTTTTTTTATATCAGGGCTTTTCTAAAACTAACCATGAAAAAGGTTTATTCTATTTTTGTAATTAAAAGTTTATCGATTCTGTTGCCGTCTTTGTCTACCACTTTGAATTTATATCCCTGATATTCGAAGGTGTCGCCTACTTTGGGGAGTTCTCCCGCAAGATGTAAAATTAATCCTGCAAGCGTGTGATAATCGCCTTCTTCGCTGATGCCTGTTAAAGACAGAGCCTGAGCGGCGTCGTCAATGTTTAAGCTTCCGTCGGCGAGCCATGTGCCGTCTTCCTGTTTTATTATAGGTTCTTCTCTCGCCGCAGGCGCGGAAAGTTCGCCGACTATTTCTTCAACTAACGCTCTAATCGAAATAATGCCGGCAAGACCGCCGTATTCATCCATTACAAACAAAAAGTTTGATTGTCCCTGTTTGAAAGATTCAAACGCTTTTAACGCGGACATTGTTTCCGGAACAAACTGCGCTTTTTTAACTATTTCGCGTAACATATAAGACTGCTGTTTTTTCTTCAGCGAACGCAGTACAGGAAGCTGCGCCGCCGAAGCGGCTAACCCCAAAGAAGACTGCGATTGGCTCAGGATAATGTCTTCAAGATAAACGGCGCCGACAATTTCGTCGGGGCTTCCGTTCACCACAGGAAAGCACTGCTGCTGCCGGAACTCAATCGCTTTTTTGCGGATTTCTTCGTCAGAATCATTTATATCAAGACATTGAATTTCCGAGCGGTGAGTCATAAAAGCCGCTACGGGGCGGTCTCCAAGATAGAAGACGCCTTCTACCATAGTGCGTTCCTTGCTTTCCACAATGCCGGATTTTTCTCCTTCGATCAGAACATTGCGCAGTTCGTCTTCCGTTATGCGATCATCAATTTCCGTTTTAAACGCGGAATTTAAAACAGAGGCTAATTTTAACGCAGGCAGCGTAAAAGGCAGCATCGGAACGGAAAAAACTTTCATTAGAGGCAGAAGAAACGCTGCGATTTTTTCAGGCTTTGCGCGCGAAATTAATTTGGGAAGAGCGTCGGTGAGAAGCGTGATAATTATTCCGAAAAGAGCGGCAAAAATAAAAATAACCAAAATAAAATTATACGCTTTCAGCATATTCGGAAAAATATTATAAAATAAATAAACTACAATAAAACATGACGCGCCGATTCTGAAAATATTTATCCATAAACGGCAGGCAAGCGATATGCTTCCGGGATTTTCAAGTATTTTTAAAACAGCCTTGTATTTTTTTGCCTGTTCTTTTTCAAGGCGCGTTTTTCTGCATAAATTCAAAGCCGAATCGAAAAGCTTGAATAATCCTCCCGCGATAACAGCCAATATAACGGCGGCAGGAATCAGCATTAATAATAATTCGTGTAAGATCATGTCAGGTGTCAATCTCCGAGCGGTTAAGCGGACGCGTAATCGTAAGCGAGTCCGGGCTTGTCTGCATTGTTTTAATTTTTCCGTCTGGCGTAAATTCGCCGAAAATCTGAACAATCGGAAAACGCGGGTTCTCGGGATTTACGTCAACAACCTGTCCTTTTTTTCCGTTCGATAAAAGCACATAAAGACCGATTGGATAAATCGAGAGCGAAAGAACAAGCGCTTTCACAATGGTATCATCATATCGTTTTCCGTCGTTTTTTAAAAGCTCAAGCATACCGGTGTAAGTGTCTTTTTCTTCCTTGTGCGGCCTTCTCGTGCTTAGAGCTTCGTAAGAACAGGCGACGGCAATTATCTTTGAGTATAAACTGATCTTGTCGCCGCTGAGACGCCGCGGATAACCGCTTCCGTTTTCGCGCTCGTGATGTTCAAGAGCGGCAAGGCAGATAGGCAGCGGAAGATTAAAATTTTTCAGCATTGTATAACCCAGAACAGGATGAGTGATAATCGCTTTTTGCTCCTGAGCGGTAAGCTGCCTGTCGGTAAGATATGTCTGCGCCGGCAGTTTGAGCATACCGGCTTCGTGCAGAATCGATGAAATCCCGAGTTCTATCATTCTGTAAGGAGGAAGCTTTAAATACGAGCCGATAACAATCGCGATAATTGTCGAGCGGACAGAATGAGACGCCAAATAATTTTTTCCCGGCGCAAGTTCAATATTTCTGAAAACCCTCATAATAAAACGCCGGTCTTCCCTTACATAATCAACAATTTCTTTTATTTTTTCCGTTAAGGCTTTTATATCCATCTCGTCAGAAACCTGCGCTCTTACAAACATGTTCTCGACAAAGAAAAGAAAAGCGGAATAAACTTCTTCGGCTTTTTGAAGTTTATCCGAATCAGTCTGATGTAAAAATTCCGCCGAGACTTCCTGCGGCGAGCTGTCCGCCGAATTGTTCTTTATATATTCCGCATTAGGTTCGCCGTCGCTCAGAATCGAAGGAAAACTCCACTTGTCAAGAATTGTTTTTAAATCCCTGCCAAACGGAATTTCCGGCGCTGTCAGCACAAACCCTTTATCGAGATACGTATTTTTCGAAAAAAAACTGCCGGATTTAATATCTTTTAATAAAAAGCTCTTCATTTAAACTCCGCCGTTTTTGCAAAAACACCTTGTCTGTGTCGTTGACGTAATAGTATCTTTATTTTATCATTCCAACAATCGGTTATAATAGGAGAGAATCCATTGAAATTTAAATATCTGATAATTGCGTTCGGCATTATAATAGTAATTATAATATCAGTTGCCGTATTTTTTCCTGTTTTATTATCGGGAAACGGACAGAGGAATTTCTCAACCGGTGAAGCTTCTCTGCGGTATATATTGTTTCCGCTTTTAATCTTCATGGTTCTGCTCCTTGGTTGCATGAGTATATATTTCTTTATAAATTATCGGCTTTTTTCGCTGTTAGAACGAGAAGATTGGCCTGCTTTAGCGTATTATTTAGAAAATAAAATCTATGTAAAAGGCAAGTTTTCCGCCAAAAACGTACGTTTATTGGCAAGTTCGTACCTTGTTATTTCGGATTTTCAATCTGTTTTAAAGCTCGAAGCCAAGACTCAGCTGGCAAAACCCTCCGAAATTTCCAGAAACACCCTTCTGTTCGGCTCGGCGCGGATTTTAGGCGGCAATTATTCCGAAGCTGCCGTCTTTTTTCAGTCAAATATCGAAAAATGCAAACCTTCCGATAAACAATGGGTTCGCTGGTTTTACGGTTTTTCCGAACTGCTTTCGGGCTCTTTCCGCTCGGCGGAACCTGAGTTTTCTTCCCTTGCCGTCTCTTCAAACGATGTTCTGATAACAGGTCTTTCGGCGTATTTTCTGCACAGTTCCATACAAAAAAAATCCGCGGATCCGGAGAAATGCCGCGGGCTTTCCGTGTCAGGCAAAGAGAGAGTAATTGCTTCGATTAAAAATATCAAAAACTGGAACAAGGAAGTTTCCAAAGCCGGAACGGATATTCACATCGCGATTATCAGAAAATATATCGAAGAAGCCAGACAGTGGATTTTTACCTGACGGCATTAGAGTCTTTTCCAAAACTCGGTTAGTTTCGGAAAAGCCTGCGGAATTTTAAAAGAGGTTTTTATGGAAAATATTCAAAGATCGGCAAAGCTTGATAATGTTTGTTATGATATACGCGGACCTGTTCTAAAAGAAGCAAAAAGACTTGAAGAAGAAGGATTCAAAGTTATCAAATTAAATATCGGGAGCCCCGCGTCTTTCGGACTTACAGCTCCCGACGAAATCATCCGCGATATGGTTGTTAATTTGCATAACGCTCAAGCATACGGCGATTCCCGCGGGCTTTTTTCAGCCCGCAAGGCGGTAATGCAGGATTTTCAGACCAAGGGCGTGATGGATGTTTCGATAGACGATATTTTTATCGGCAACGGAGTGAGCGAACTTATATCGATGTCGATGCAGGCTCTTCTTGATTCCGGCGACGAAATTCTTATTCCAATGCCGGATTATCCTTTGTGGACAGCGGCGTCAACGCTCGCAGGCGGAAAAGCGGTTCATTATTTCTGCGATGAAGCTCAGGATTGGAACCCCGACTTAGACGATATCCGCTCTAAAATCACGCCAAAAACAAAAGCCATAGTCGTGATAAATCCGAACAACCCGACAGGCGCGGTTTACGATCGAAGCGTTCTTGAAGGCATCGCGCAAATCGCGAGAGAAAACAATTTAATCATTTATTCCGATGAAATTTACGGACGCATTACTTATGACGACGCGAAGCATATACCGATGTCGGTAATTGCGCATGACGTTCTTACAATCAGCTTTGACGGTTTAAGCAAAGCATGGCGCGCGGCGGGTTTCCGCGCGGGCTGGATGGTTCTTTCGGGAAACAAAAAAATCGCCGGTAATTATGTCGAAGGTCTTGATATGTTAGCCAACATGCGCCTTTGCCCCAACATGGTTTCGCAGATGGGAATTCAAACGGCGCTCGGCGGTTATCAAAGCATTAAAGATTTAATTCTTCCGGGCGGACGTCTGCGCGAGCAACGGGACACGGTTTTTGATCTTGTCAATCAAATCCCGGGCTTGTCCGCGGTAAAACCCAAAGGCGCTCTCTACATCTTCCCCAAAGTTGACACCAAGCGCTTTAATATCACAAATGACGAAAAATTCATGCTCGACCTTGTGCGCGATCAGCGCCTCCTCCTTGTCCACGGCACCGGTTTTAACTGGAAAGAACCGGATCATTTCCGTATTGTTTTCCTGCCCGAAAAGAACACTCTGGCAGACGCGATGAAAAGACTCGGCGTGTTTTTAGAAAGTTATAAACAAGCATAAAAAAAGACGATGTGCCTGGACGTCAGGGTTTTCACCCTATGCACACCGTCTATAATTATGAGAGGTAGTTCCCTCCCGGTAAATTGATTATCGACTTAACCCCTCGTCTACTTTAGGAAAAAATCAGCTAAAAAACTAAGATTTGGAAAAAGCCTAAAGCTTAACGCGGCAAAAAACGCTATTTTTCAGGGTATACAAGGAATGATTATCATATTATAGTGATTGATTGGGAAAATTTTTTAAAGGAAATGATAAAAATGTCAAATTTTGTTCCATTATCAAAAATGAATAGCAATTCGAGGGACCTGTCAGCGCCTGTGTGTTACAAAGGCGTTTGGGGTGACAATGAATATAAAACCTGGAAAGACGTGCTGAACGGTACGGCTGTTCTCCGCAGGCAGATTAATGCCGTTAACAGCGATAAATGGCTGATTCACTGCGAGGACAGCTGGCACTTTCTTCTTGCGTTCGTAGCTTCGCTGCAATGCAATAAAGAAGTGATGATTACCGCGAATGTCAGCCCCGGTTATTTATCGGAAATAAGAGGCAGCACGCCGTTTTTTACGGATTTGGAATTAGCGGGCGGTATGGAAAATTCATTCCATGTTCCTTCACTTTTGAATAAAAAAGACGAAGGAGCGGACAGCGAATTTTCCTCGATAAACAGCGAAAACGCTTACTTTAATTTTTTTACATCGGGAACAACAGGAGCGCCTAAGCTAATACAGCAGCGTTTAAAAGAATTCGAAACAGATAATAAAAATATTCTTGACAAATGGGGGGATGAATTTTTTACCCGTAAAATCTGCGCGACAGTAAGCCATCATCATATCGCCGGTTTTCTTTTTTCCTTGCTGCTGCCCTTTACAGCCGGTATTCCGTTCAGAAGAAGCATGATAAGGATGCCCGAAGAATTGCAAAAATTTTCCGATGCCGAATATTTTATTATCACTGTACCGGCATTTTTAAAAAGAGCCGTCGAAATGGAAATCCCGTTAAATCTTAAATTAAAATCACCGTGCATTCTCGCGTCGGGCGGATTTATTTTCCCTGATCTTGCGCAAAAAACTTTCGAAGTTTTCGGCGTATGGCCGTGGGAAATGTATGGCAGCACGGAAACCTCGGGAGTAGGCTGGAGAAGGCAAAACGAAGGTCCGATGTTTACCCCCTTCCCGAACTGCGAGCTTAGTGTAAACGAAGATAACTGCCTTGTAGTTAAATCTCCTTATATTAAAACAAAAACCGGTTATTTTGAAACCGCCGATATGGTTAAACTGCTTCCCGACGGAAGATTCATATTGATGGGACGCATCGACTCGGTGGTAAAAATAGAAGAAAAACGAATATCACTTCCCGAAGTTGAAAAACGAATTTCTGATACTGGCCTTGTTTCCGACGTATGCGTCATCAAGCTTGAAGATAGCCGCCAGTATCTTGCCGCTGCATTAGTCTTCAACTCAAAAGGAAAAGAAAAATTTGACGGTCTTGAGAAAAACGAAATTAATAAATTCTGGCGGGAAAATCTTCTTCAATTTTTTGAAAATGTCGTAATTCCCAAAAAGTGGCGTTATGTTGATTCGCTTCCGGCGGATCCTCAGGGGAAGAAAAAGAAAGAAGATATCGAAAGACTTTTTATAGAAAAAGATTATGGCAGCGAATCCTGAAGCCGATTCGCAAAAACCCGTACATTGGTCAAAACAAAAAGAAGAAACTTCCGGGTATTGGCATTTAAAATTTCTGCTTGGGCTTTTTAAAATTTTTCCCGTGGTTATTCTGCGCGTCATAGCTTTTCCTGTCGGTTTTTTTTACTTTCTTTTTTCCGCAAGAGGCAGAAATGAATCAGGGCGTTTTTTGCGCAGAGTGGCCCGGTTTGCTGATGATCCCGCCGCGGCGAAAAAATACCTTTCGCATTTTGGACCATTAAAGCATATAATTTCTTTTTCGCTCGCTCTTATCGAAAAACTTCAGTCGTGGGGCGGCAAGTTTTCTTTAAGCGGAATTTATTCGCATGATGATACAAGCGAAATTGTCAAAGACCTTGAAAACGGCAAGGGTGTTTTTTTAATCGCTTCTCATCTTGGCAATATGGAACTGTTAAGAGCGCTTGCCAATGATAAACTGACAGGTCTTACGCGGATTGTGCCTGTTACGGCAATTTACGATATTAATGTAAGCGAAAATTTCAGCCGTATGTTAAAAGAGCTAAATCCCGATTCCGTTATGGAAATAATCGGCGCGAATAAAATCGGTCCTGATACCGCCGTTCTTCTGGAAGAAAAAATCGCGTCGGGCGGAATGGTAACAATGACAGGCGACAGAACTTCGGCTAACAGCCTTGGAAAAAATATAATGATTCCATTCCTGGGCGATGATGCGCCGTTTCCGTCGGGACCTTTTTACATGGCGGCTCTTTTAAACGCGCCTGTATATTTTATTTTCGCGCTCCGCCGAAAGGATTTATCGATAAAACCGGAATACGATATGCATATACATAAAATTAATATTTCTTTAGAAGACGGCGGAACCAGAAAAGAAAGAATAAAATACAGCAACGATCTGGCGCGCACGTTCGCGGCTTTACTCGAAAAACACTGTATAGAAAAACCTTTTCAGTGGTATAATTTTTATGATTTTTGGTCGGAAGGAGTTTAATAATTATGTCCGCGGAAAACAATGTACCGGAAAATATTTTTACCGAAACCGAAGCAGTCGTGGAATTTTATGATGTTGATTCGATGCAGATTGTCTGGTACGGAAATTACATAAAATTTTTCGATATCGGCCGCAGGGCGCTTTTTGAAAAAATCGGCTATAACTTTGAAAAAATAAAAACTGATTATATTTTTCCTATTGTTGACATTAAAGTAAAATATATTAACTCTTTGCGGTTTCTCGACAGAATTCGAATAAAGAGTTTTCTTACGGAATACGAAAACGGCTTAAAAATGAAATACGAAATTTGGAACACTCAAACCGGCGAACTTGCCGCGAAAGGAAGCACTACACAGATGGTTTTGGACATCAAAACCGGAGTTCCGTGTTTTAACTGCCCTGCCGGATTAATCGATAAAATTAAAAGCATCGAAGTTTCTCCAAAATTCGGTTAGTTTCGACATATTTTTTTGAAAAATCTTTTTGTTGACAAATAAGAAGAATCGGTGTATCTTAAATCTATAAAATAACCCTAAAGGGAGGCCAGCGTATGGCAAAAGTTGAATTGAAAAGTATTTCCAAGGTGTATGACGGCGGTGTCCGAGCGGTGGATAATGCCAACATTACAGTCGAAGACAAGGAATTTGTCGTTTTTGTAGGACCTTCGGGCTGCGGTAAGTCTACCACTCTCCGAATGGTCGCCGGTCTAGAGGACATCACCGAAGGCGATCTCCTCATCGACGGCGAAAAAATGAATGATATTCCGCCGAAAGACAGGAACATCGCGATGGTATTCCAGAATTACGCTCTTTATCCCCACATGTCAGTCTACGAAAATATGGCGTTCGGTCTGCGAATAAAGAAAGTACCCAAAGCCGAAATTGACAAGCGCGTTAACGAAGCTGCCCGTATCCTTGATATCGAGAAATTCCTGGATCGCAAACCCAAGGCTCTCTCCGGCGGTCAGAGACAGCGTGTTGCGGTAGGACGCGCAATTGTTCGTAACCCTAAAGTATTCCTTTTTGACGAACCGCTTTCCAACCTTGACGCGAAATTGCGCGTACAGATGAGGGCGGAACTTTCTGACTTACACCTTCGCCTGAACGCGACAATGATTTATGTAACGCACGACCAGGTCGAAGCTATGACTATGGCGAATAAAATCGTTGTAATGAAAGACGGAAAAGTCCAGCAGATTGGCGCTCCTCTTTATCTTTACAATTATCCGATTAACAAGTTCGTAGCCGGATTTATCGGTTCGCCTCCAATGAACTTCCTCACTGTAAGAATCAGGGAAGAAGGCGCGGCAATTATGCTGGAAGAAGGTTCGTTTAAAATTAAAGCCGACCCGAGTCATTATGAATATCTCAGACCTTATGTAGGCAGAGAAGTATATTTCGGCATCAGACCGGAAGATATGACTTATACCGACAAAGACGGCAGCAACAGCATTACCGTTAAAGTAACAGTCGTTGAGCCCTTGGGCGCGGATATCCACCTTTGGCTCACAACAGAGACCCAGCCGCTTGTTGCGCGCACGGAACCGTATCACACTTTCAAAGTCGGCGACACAGCTGTTTTTATCCCCAGAATGGATAAAGCCCGCTACTTCGATAAAGAAACCGAACTTGCGATGATCCCTTCTCCCGACCTTTGATTTTCAGCTGACAGATAATTTTAAGGGCTGTCTTAGGACAGCTCTTTTTTTTATGAAACTAATTAGAGTTTGTTTATAATAAAGTAACCGACTTTGCGTACAGATTATTAATTATCCAGCAGCTCGACTTTTTTACCGGTGAGTTTTCCGACTTGATCGTTTAATTTTTCGGCGCTTTTATTTGTTTCGTTATATTTATTAATAGCGGATGAAAGATGCTTGCCGACAAGGCTGTAATCGGTAAAAAATTTTCCGAATTTATCCTGTATTTGAGTAATTTCGCCAAGGATGGTTTTCGCTTCCTGTTCGATATTCATTCCTTTTAATCCGTAAACAATCGCCATCAGGTACGCGTAAAAACTGTTAGGTGAAACAGGTATGACGCGTTTTTCCTGCGCGTAATGAAAAAGTTCAAAATCCCTGTTTGTAAAAGAATCATTAATAATCACTTCATAAAAAACATTCTCCGCCGGAATATACATAATCGCGAAGTCATAAGTGCCTTCCGCAGGATTTATGTATTTGGAAGAAATTTCGTCAATGCGTTTTTTAAAACTGTTAACAAATTCTTTTTTAAATGTTTTTTTGTCTTCGTCATTTTCCGCTTTAATCAACCTTTGAAAACTTTCAAGAGGAAATTTGGAATCAACAGGCACAATATTTCCTCCCAATTTAATAACAGCGTCAACCTGCGTTCCGTTTTTAAAATTATATTTTATTTCATAATTGGCTTCGGGAAAAAGTTGTTTAAGAATATCGGCAAGAAAAAATTCACCAAGATTCCCCCTGAGTTTAGGCATCTGCAGTATGTCCTGTAAATTGGAAATATTTTTGCCAATATCTTCCATATTCTGAACAGTCTTTCCAAGATTGCCCAGTTTATTATTAATATCGCCGATTATCTGATTTGAACCTGACAACTGTTTTGTTATGTTGTTTTGCGCGTCACTGAGCTGTTGATTAATAATAGTCTGCATCTGCTGAAGCTGATTGTTTAAAACATTCTGGGTATCCATTAAAAGTTTTTGCTGGCTTGCAAGCGAAGCGTGCTGGCTTTCAAGCTGTTTTGTTTTAAGATCGTCAAGATGATTGCGCAGATCGATCATTTGTGCGGAATTATCTGTTTGTTTCGTTGTAAATAATTTAACAAGAATCAGAATAACAAGAAAAAAAAGGACAGCAAACGCGCCCAGCGTAAGAAAATCCATGATACCCTCCCCTGCATTGTATCTTAGCAAAATTGGACTTGTTCAACAACCCGGTTGGTTATCGAATAACTTTATTATTTTTTCATTACAATCGGAATAAGATCGATAATATCAGAAGCAGTAACACCGTAATTGGATTTTTTTAAACAGGCAATCTCTGCAGCTTTCCCGTGAAAATACGCGCCTAAAATACCTGCTGTAAAAACATCTTTAATTTGCGCCGGAATTTTCGCCGAAAATTGCGCGATGAATCCTGAGATCATTCCTGTTAAAACATCGCCGGTTCCGGCTTTTGAAAGCGCGTCGTTACCTGTTGTGTTAATGTAAACATTGCCGTCAGGAGCCGCGATAATTGTATGAGTATCTTTTAAAAGAGTTACAACATTATATTCCGCGGCAAATTTTTCTGCAGTTCCTTTAATGTCATCAAGTATTTCTGGTATAGAAAGACCTGAAAGCCTGCTCATCTCTCCTGCGTGCGGCGTAATAACACAGGGAGCTTTTAATGTTTTTAATATATTTTTATTTTGAGAAACAGCGAAAAGAGCGTCAGCATCCAGGACAACCGGCGTTTTTGCAAGATTTAAAACTTCAAAAACAAATTCCGAAACATCAGCGCTGCGTCCGATGCCGGGACCTATAACAACCGCGCTTGCGTTATTAATTTCTTCCTTAACGGAAGAGGTCAGGCTTTCCGCGCAATACTGACCGTTTTTCCCGGGTGTTATGCGCGTAACAACTTCCCGCTGCCAGTGATGAATAACAGAAGCGGTATTTCGCATAACGCACGCGCAGACAAGACCCGCTCCTGTCATGTAAGCGGCAGAACATGCAAGAGAAGCGGCTCCCGGCATTTCATCGGAGCCTGCAAAAACTACGACTCTGCCGAAGTCACCCTTGTTGGATCGCGTTTTTCGCGGAGGCAGCAAAGCCTTCGCTTCGTTATCCGCAAGAACTTCAATCTTTGATTTTACCCTATCGATTAAAGAGTCCGGAATGGAAATATCCTCAATATGAATTTTACCTGCATACCCGGCGCCTGGATAAAGATAAAGCCCCGTCTTCGGAAAACCAAAAGTAACGGTTTCGGAAGCTTTTACCGCGCATCCCATTATCCGACCGGTATCAGAATTGATGCCTGAAGGAATATCGACAGAAATTACATATTTTGCACAACGATTAATTTCTTCGATTATATTTTTAAAATTTCCTTCAATATCGCGGGTAAGACCTGTGCCTAAAATTGCGTCTACAATTAAATCATACTGTTCGAATTTTTCAGAATTACTATCGCCTGCATTAATTGTTTTTGTTTCTATTCCTTTTTCCTGCAAAAGACGCGCGGCAATCAAACCATCGCCGCCGTTATTTCCTTTACCGCAGACAATTAAAACTTTTGGTTTATCAATATCTTTTAAATAATTTAAACAATGTTTAACAACGCGTAACGCAGCGTTTCCCATGAGCGTGACTGAAGGGATTCCCAATTCTTCAATCGCAATTCTTTCGATTTTGTGCATTTGACTGCTTGATACAGTTTTCATAGGCTAAGTTTAAATCAAGGTCATTCATTATACAAGTCTGAAGTTTTTATTTGTTACTTCCGCCTGTTTCTAAACAAATGTAAAATCGAAACAATCATTTTGCGATTAAATTAAGTCCTTATATAGTAAGTATTTATTGTAAGGTAGGCAGTATTTACTATAAGTAATAACCGCAATTTCACGAAACTTCGTGAGGTTCACGGTAAAAAAAAATTTCATTTATTTTTAAAATGATTGCCTGCTAATCGGACTGCCGATCCAAATGCCTTCACCGAGATAATCAAACCTTCTACCCTCGATTAAAATCTGCACATCATTTACATTTTGGAACTCGGTTACTGTCCAGACTATCTGGCGGAGCTGAGCGACATAACCTTCTACGCCGTATGTATTGAATAAAAAATCTTCGCTGAAATTTATATACGCCGTATTTCCGCGGACTGTCGCCGTTAAAACTCTTGTGTTTTGAGGAATAAGATTGAGAATGCCGCGGCCGATTTCATCTGAAGAAGGACCTGTCAATAAAATTTTTAATACATCCTGCATGGGCGAATCAGAAACTGGAATCCTGCGCGTTACTCTAAAATGATTTATCTGACCGTCGCTGCTGACCTGCGCGAAAAAAATATTTCTGTCTCTTGTTTGTACGGGAGCCGGCGCTTGCGTTGTCTGTGTTGTCTGCGTTTGCTGCGTTGTAGTCTGCGGCTGCGGCTGTGTCTGTGTCTGTGGCTGTGTCTGCGGCTGCGCGACAGGCTGAGTCGTTTGTGTTACCGTGTTTTGCGGAACAGGCGCGGGTGTTTCAACGACAGGAGTTACAGGCTGAGGTTCCGGGCGCTGTTCTATAATAACTGTTACCGCGGGTTCCTCTTCTTCTATTATTAATAATTCTTCTTCCGTATCGGGAGAAGCGGCAAGACGCGATTTAAAAAGGTTAAAATTCTTTTTTATAGTTTCCGCGTTTGCCATAAAAACGCATACAATTATTATTATGAATGCAAGCCAAAAAACCACAACAGCGCGGGATTTTTTTGAGCCATTATTTCTGTTTGTTCGCTTCGCCACAAAATTATAATACGGCAATACAAAAATTGGGTCAACCGAGATTGTTCCAAAACACGGTTAATTTTATAACAAGCTCTCGAAAAACCCCTCAAAAGCCCGTTTTTTCTATTGTATATTGAAATAAAAAACATCTTTTTTTGTTTTTATATTTGCGCTAGACTGACCGCATGAGTTATAAACAAAAGTTAAACGAACTTGGTCTAGAGGTTCCTTCAATATTACTGCCGAAAAATACAGACATGACAAAATGGCCGGTGATCGCCTGCGATCAATTTACTCAGGACAGGGATTATTGGCATAAGGTAAAAGAATATGCCGAAGGCGCGCCTTCAGCATTAAATTTAATTTTTCCCGAAGTATTTCTTTCTGATGATGACGCGCCGCAAAGGATCAATAATATTCATTCAAAAATGAAGCGTTATCTGCAAGACGGCGTCTTTTCGGCTCCCGCACAGGGATTTATTTATATCGAAAGAGACACGCCTTTTCAGAAAAAACGCCGCGGACTTGTCGCCGCCGTTGATCTTGAAAAATACGACTGGCTTCCGCAAGCGCGTCATTTAATCCGCTGCACCGAAGGCACTGTGCCAGAACGTCTTCCTCCGCGCATGGACATCCGCCGGGGCGCTCCGCTGGAACTGCCGCATGTTTTGCTTCTTATTGATGATGACACAAACAGTCTTCTGCCCGCTCTCGGCGAAATGGTAAAAAATTCTGCGCCTTTATATAATACGCCGCTGATGATGAATTCCGGAAATATTACAGGCTGGTTTTTAGAACCGGAAACCGGCGGTCAGCCGAGCGCCGCTGTATCGCTCATCATAAAAAAACTTGAAGAACTTCTCCGCCGCTCGGTTACCCGATACAATGCGCCTGATAAACAGCCGTTTCTCTTTGCAGTCGGCGACGGCAACCATTCACTCGCCGCCGCCAGGGGAATTTGGAACGAGATTAAAGATGCGGACAGCGGCAACATAATGGATGTATCCGCTCCATTAAAATATGCGTTAGTTGAAATCGAAAATATTTATGATCCGGCGATTGAGTTTGAACCTATACACAGACTTGTTTTTGAAATCGGGTACGAAAAAATAATTTCGCTGTTATCGGAACTTCCCGGTTTTAAATGCAGCTCGATCGATAATTTGCAGAAACTTTCGCGTCTTTGCAAAGAGCCGTGCGCCGGCAATAAATTCGGCGTAATCTGCGAAGAACGTTATGCGCTAATCGAGACATCATCAGCCGGAATCGCGACAGCATGTCTCCAGCCGCTTTTGGATAAATACGCGAAAGATAACCCGCACTTAATTGATTATATACATGACGAGGAAGAAGTTTTCCGTCTGTCGGCGAATTTATCCTGCGGAAAAGCCGCCGGTATTTTACTGCCGCCTGTCCAAAAATCCGGTTTATTCGATACAGTTGCGCGTTTAGGTCCGTTACCAAGGAAAAGTTTTTCTATGGGACATTCAATCGAAAAACGTTTTTATCTTGAATGCAGAAAATTAATTTTCGATTGCTTTTAATTTAGAAAGTATTTTTTGCCAGTTCTCTTTTGTTTTCTTTTTTAAGATCATGTTATTAATTTTCCACCATCTTTTTTGAATAATAAGTTCCCATACAGGCGTTATGCGATAACCGTATTCTTCGGTGTAATCGGCTTCGGCGTTTTTATAAATGCCGATAAGTTTTTTTGTCAGCTCTTCGATAGACCACGCTTTCGCGTGAAGTTTGGCTTCGTTAGATTTTTTTAAACGAAGCTGCTCGTCACCTAAAAGCTCCAGTACTCTGCCAGAAAATTCAACTTCATCATCTTTTACCATGAAGCCGCCGTTATCGCCGCCCATAACAGTAAGCGTTCCCATAACTCCGATTGCGACAACAGGCGTGCCCGAAAGCATTGCTTCGAGAGTTACAAGCCCCTGTGTATCGGTAAGGGAAGGAAACAAAAATATTTCCGATATAGCGTAAACAAGCGCAAGATCGCTTCGCGTAAAATAACCGGGGAACAGGCAGTTTTCTTCGATACCGATCCTCCGCGCTTCTTCGCGGTAATAATCAAGATCGGGACCGTTACCTGCAATTATTAAAATTACATCGGGATGTTTCGTCAGAATGCCGGGAAGAATATTTAAAAGGAACCCGATATTTTTTTCTTTTCCTACGCGCCCCGCGAAAAGAAGTATCCTTTTATTTTTTAACTGCGGATGAATTCCTTCAAGTTTTTTTCTGTATTCATTTACTTTATTATCGTCATGCTCAAAAAGTTTTACGTCTATGCCTGTGGGAAGCAGGACAGGTTTTATATCAAGCTTGTAATTATTGACAGTCTCTTCTATCTGAACAGTCGGAACAATTACGCGGTACGCGCGTCTTAAAACATTTTTAACTACATTTCTTACAAAAAATCTTAGTATTATTTCGGGAAAATAAGGAAAATAATGCGGCGCATAATCTTCCCACATTGTATGAAATGTATAAACAACCGGAAGATTATGAGTTCTGGCGTACAGAAAACCGAATTCGGCGATTACCACTTCCGTGTTGATATGAATAACATCGGGGCTAAATGAATCCACCTGTTTAAAAACCCAGTTTACTTTATCGAATTTTGCAAGCCTGTCTTCCTTGGAAACAGTTGTCGGCAGAGACGGAACTTTTACAATTTTAAGAAGACTTTCCGCTTCGGATTCTTCCTGAAGCGAAACCGGATTACTGATATCTTTAGGATAAGACGAACATACAATTAAAACTTCATGGCCTTCATTAATTAAAGCGCGCGAAAAAGAATCCACCGATACAGTCACGCCGTTAACTCTGGGCCAGTATGCGTCTGTAAACATGGCTATCTTCATATATATATTTATTGAATATTTTGTTAAAATAATCAATATTTAATTTGAGAATAAAATGGAAAATAAATTTGAAAATACAGGCATAGACGGGTTTTTTATTAAACGTCTTGAAGAGCGCGGAATTAAAGAACCGACCGATATTCAATGCAAAATAATACCGCGTCTTACATCGTGCGAAAATATTTTTTTCGCGTCAGCTACGGGAACAGGAAAAACTTTCGCTTACCTTCTGCCGGTTTTAACAAAATTGTTAAATAAAAAAACATCAAACGAAACTTTGCCTGTATTTTTGATAATCGCTCCAACGCTTGAATTGTGCACGCAGATAAAAAGCGAGCTTGATTTTTTATTAAACGGCACAGATTTAAAATCGGCGCTGTTAATAGGAAGCGTAAATATAGAACGTCAAACAGAAAATCTTAAAAAAGTTAAACCGGAAATTATCGTCGGCAATCCGGGAAGGCTTCTTACGCTCGCGAAAAAAAGCATCTTAAAACTCTCTCCGCAGTTTTTGGTTTTGGATGAAGCGGATCGAATGGTGAGCGATGAAATGTTAGACGACATCAGCGATCTATGCGGAATAATTAAACGCAATGTAAAAAAAGCAGGCATTAACCTTACAATCGCCGCATGTTCGGCGACAATGAACAAAAAAAACAGGGAAAAACTTTTACAGGCGGTAATGCCGAAAGAAAACAGCGGCATTCAATATATCGAATCGGAAGCAAACGAAATCCTCCGCGAAAAAATCGAACACTGGGCGATTTTCAGCGAAAAGCGCCGTAAAGATCAAACGCTGCGTTCTCTGTTAGCTGCAATAAAAACAGCAGGCTCCAAAAAGAAAAAAACTGGTTCCAGAGTATTGATTTTTACAAGTAAAAATGACGAAGCGGCTTTTACCCTCGGTCGGCTTCAGCATCATCACGTGCCGTGCGCGGGTCTTTTCGCGAAAGCGGGAAAGAAGCCAATCTCCGGCGAACATCGGAGAGAATCTCTCGAATCATTCCGAAACGGCGGCATAGAAGCTTTAATTTCCACTGATCTTGCAGCCCGCGGGCTGGATATTCCCGGTATAACGCATGTTATATCTCTTGATGTTCCTTCCGACAGCGAAGTTTATATTCACCGCTGCGGCCGCACCGCACGCGCGGGCAAACGCGGAGTAATGGTCACCATCGGCGATGAAACCCAAATGCGTCTGTTAGCTGCATTAGAAAAAAAATTAAAATTAAAAATTTATCCCAAGGAACTGCACTACGGTAAAATCACTTCTCCGCTGCCGCCCGAAGATGAAAATGAAGATTAAATATTTAAATTATAAAACACTTTGTAAAAATTGGCGGGTGCGATCGTTTTGAGGCGATGTGAAAATTTGTTCGGGAGAACCGATTTCCAGAACAGAGCCTTCGTACATGAATACAACTCTGTTGGCTACTTCCCGCGCAAAACCCATTTCGTGGCTTACGACAAGCATGGTCATACCCGCTCCGGCAAGCTGCTTCATGACAGCTAACACTTCGCCGACAAGCTCGGGATCCAGCGAAGAAGTCGGCTCGTCAAAAAGCATAATTTTGGGTTCCATCGCAAGAGCGCGGGCAATCGCGACCCTCTGCTGCTGTCCGCCGGATAACTGCGAAGGGTAAACATTATATTTATCGCTGAGCCCTACGCGGTCAAGAATTGTAATTGATCTTTCGCGCGCTTCATCTTTGGACAATTTGCGGACATTTACAGGAGCGAGCATAACGTTCTCGAGAGCTGTCTTGTGGGGAAAAAGATTGAATCTTTGAAAAACCATTCCGACTTCCAGCAGTATTTTACTGCGTTCGTCATTGTGCATCTTTACGCTGTTTACGCCTTTATGGCAGTCATATAAAAGATTATCTTCGATATAAATCTGTCCCTCGTCAATTGTTTCAAGATGGTTTAAAGTGCGGAGATAAGTGGATTTTCCGGCTCCCGAAGGACCGATTATGCAGACTACTTCGCTTTGTTCGACAGTGAGCGAAACATCTTTTAAAACGTGCAAAGGTTTGCGTCCGCGGCTGCCGTGAAAAGTTTTATGCAGAGCGACAGTTTTAATCATTGACATAGATTTACTCGTATACCGAATATTTTTTTTCCAGCTTGTTAAAAATAAAAGTGAATACTGCTGTAATGATCAAATATAAAATCATCGCCGGAATGTAAACCAGCATGGAACTTGTCGCGTCCTGAATTCTTCTTGTTACGCGGGTTATGTCAACTAACGCAATTATCGAAACTAAAGAAGTGTCTTTGAGCATCATTATAAATTCATTGCCTACAGGCGGAATGAGGCGTCTGATCGACTGCGGAATGACGACAAGGCTCATAGTCTGCCCGTAAGATAAACCGAGAGCGCGTGACGCTTCGAACTGTCCCTTGTCGATGCTTTGAATCGCGGCTCTTATGATTTCCGCGCTGTACGCCGCCGAGTTCAGGCTGTACGCGATAAACGCGGCGAGAAAGCGGTTATTGATCGTAAGAGCCGGTATGATCATCGGAAGCACATAATAGATAAACAAAAGCTGCATTAAAAGAGGAGTTCCCCTGAAAAAGAAAATATACGCGCTGCAGGGTTTATTGATTAATAAATTTTTTGACATTTTCCCGAGTGCCAGGAAAATGCTTATTATAATGCCTGCGCTGACTGAAGCTACAGTCAGCGAAATCGTAATCCACGCTCCGTTGAAAAGAAGAGGCATCCATCCTATTAATCTTTGTATTGTCTCCATCCTGCCTTTTACCGCCGCACAGCCGAAACAAGATCCAATCCGTTAAAAATTTCTTTGGAGATTCTTAACATTGTTCCGTCATCAAAAAGAGCGTCTAACGCTTTGTTGATTTCTGCTGTCAGTTCGTCGTTTCCTTTTCTCATGCAGATGCCGAATTCTTCCTCGCCGCCCTGCCAGACAATTTCGAAAAGATCAGAGCGCGACAAATATTCGTAAGCGACAAGAAGGTCAGTCATGATGGCGTCAACGCGGCCGAGGCGGAGTTCGTCAAAACAATACATGACCTTGTCGTATTCATAAGGAGTGTATCTTAAACCGGCTTGTCCCAGTTCTCTCATATAATAATCCGATGTTGTCGCTTCCTGATACGCGACGCCGAGCCCCGCCAAATCCTGAGGAGAACGCACATTAAGAGGCGAGTTCTTCGGCATTACAATAGCGAGAGTGTTTTGAATATACGGTTTGCTGAAATTAAAATTCGCAAGGCGTTCGGGAGTGATTGTCACCGACGACATGATGCAGTCGAATTTTCTTGTAGTAACAGCGGCGAAAATTCCGTCCCATGCGGTGTCGACAAATTGAACATCAAGACCCATTTTTTCGGCAATCGCTTTTGCCATGCTGACGTCAAATCCAATCGGAGTAATTCCGTCATCCGCCATATATTCCATCGGAGGATAACCGATTTCCATGCCAACCATCAAAACGCCTTTTTTTATTGTAAGACCGTCATGTTCTTTCCGGCATCCTGTAAAAATAAAAACCGTCAACATTAAAAGTGACAGCACTAAAACGAATTTCCTCATTATAATACTCCTATAAACTGTTTATTTGATAATTTATAGAAGTTTTTTATTAATGTCAATACTGTTTATCTTTCACAATGTGAGTACATTAATCTTTAAATTGCGATATTAAGGCTATCAGAATAAAAAATTACAATTTTGAGGCTTTTTCGGAACTAACCGAGTTTTGGAAAAGGCTCTTATAAATAAAAAATTGACAAAAAAATCTTAATTAGATACGATATTTATACATTACTTTCATATAAAATTTACTTTAATATGGGAGATACGCGGCATATGATGCAAATTTCTAAACAAACATCCGGTAGATTAACCGATTCATATCATTTTAAACGCGAAAGGCTTAACCAGTTATTTTTGGAAGCGATGAAATATCCTTTGATCTCGGTGTGCGCCGGAGCGGGTTACGGCAAAACGACGGCTGTTCATGATTTTGTACAGGAATATCATTCAAAAACAGTATGGGTTCAGATGTCGGAACGCGACAATGTAGGCGCGCGTTTTTGGGAAAATTTTTCTCACAGCATGCTGCAGATTAATGTCGAGTTTGCCGAATCGATTCAAAAGCTCGGCTTTCCGGACACTCCCGAAAAAATTAAACAATATTTAATATTAATGCGCGATCACGATAATAAACAGCGCAAGGTTGTTGTTTTTGACGACTGCCATTTTATAGAAAACGCCGATGTTATAAAATTTGTTGACGAGACTATCCGCAATCTTCCCGTGGCGATAACAGTTTTTTTAATATCACGTTCCACTCCGCGTATTAATATCGCAGGTCTTGCGTCTAACAATAAATTATTTGAAGCAAGCGAAGACGCGCTGCGTTTTTCCGAAACAGAGCTTTCACAGTATTTCCGCGAACAGGGAATATCCCTTGCTCCCGATAATCTCCGCACCATTATGGATGATACCGAAGGCTGGGCGTTCGCGCTTAACTATATCGCGCGCTCTTATAAAAAAGCTCCGGGTTACGAAGGATATCTGCGTAACGCGATGAAATCGAATATTTTTCGTTTTATGGAAACAGAAATATGGTATGCGATTTCAGCGCGCCTCAGGGATTTTTTGGTGCGCATTTCGCTGATAGATCATTTATCGATTGATTTAATCGCGCTTCTTGCGGGCGCCGATGTGAACATTGTTTCGGAGCTTGAAAAACAAAACGCGTATGTGCGCATCGACAGTTACATTAACGCGTTTTTGATTCATCCTTTGTTTTTGGAATTTCTTACGACAAAACAAAATCTGCTAACACAGGATCAAAAGCACGATACTTACACGATTGCGGGAGCATGGTGCAACAAAAACGGATTTAAAATAGACGCGATATCTTATTACGAAAAAATCGGCAACTATAAAGCGATTGTTGACATGTTTATAGGATCGCCTTCGCAGATACCGTTTGACATAGCGCGGTTTGCGGAAGTAATTTTTAGTAACGCTCCGCAGGAAGCGTATAACACGGTTATATATCTCGCTTCCACCCATTTGCGTACATTGATGTGCCAGGGGTTATCGGAAGAGTCGGATAAAAAAGCGGCGTATTACGAAGAAATGTTTTTAAGTACATTCGATGATGTTCCTTTCAGAAGAAGTTCGTTATGCAGCATTTATTATTGCTGGATCATAATACGCACCGGAATTAACATGAAAACTGATATTTATGATTTTCATCTTTACAGCGAAAAATTAAGCAAATGTTATTTAAAACCGATAAACCCCGGAAACTTGATAGTGCGTTCTCCGGGACCGTGGATATGCGCCGTAAGCGCTTCAAGAAAAGGTTCTTTGCAGGATTTTACCGCCGCGTTAAAAAAGAGCCTGGAATTTATTTCTAAATGTTTTATTTCCTTCGAAAACGGCGAATACGAACTCGCCCTCGGAGAAATTATGCTTTATCAGAATGATATGCAAACGGCGGAATCTTATATTAACAGCGCTGTAAATATCATGCGGAAAACAGGTCATTTGGATATGCTGCAAAAATCGTTATTCTACATTCTGCGCGCGGCTTTTTCTAAAGGAGATTACGCGAAAGGCGGAATGGCTCTTAAAGAAATGAAAGCAAACCTTGATAACGCAAAAGATTTTAACAGATATTATGATTATGATATTTCGCTTTGCTGGTATTACTGCGCTCTCGGTCTTCCCGAAAAATCACCCGACTGGCTGAAAGAGAATTTTTCTCCGTATGCAAGCACAAGGTTTATAGAAAATTTCGCGAATCAAATAAAGGCGCGCTACTATTACGTTATGCGAAATTACATCCCTCTGCTTTCATACATCAATGACATGAAGCAGCGCGTAACGTACTTGTTCGGGCGCATAGAGCTGCTTGCGATGGAAGCGTGTATTTGCTACAAAATGAAAGATAAAAAAAGAGCTTTTATCGTTTTAGAAGACGCGTATAATGACGCGCTGCCAAACAGCATTACCCTGCCGTTTATTGAATTCGGAAAAGATATGCGTACGCTGACAGCCTGCGCGCTTAAAAATTCCGGCATTAAAATTCCGAAAACATGGCTTGAAGAAATTAACAGAAAATCAGCGTCTTACGCGAAACGTCTTTCGCATATTACCGCCGAATACAAAAAAGAAAACCGCATGACAGATAATGTTATAATTTCTCCGAGGGAAGCCGAAGTTTTAAACGATCTTTCGCACGGTCTTTCGCGCACGGAAATCGCTGTTAGCCGCAACTTATCGATTAATACGGTAAAGATGCTTATCAATAATATTTACATGAAACTTGGCGCGGAAAATCTTGCTGAAGCGATACGCATCGCGGCTGAGCGAAAGATAGTTTAATATTTAATTAAAATTCTTTTTACTGTACTTATATATAAAACGCATTTATACTGATTGGGGGTATAAATTATGGCAATCATCAAAAGCGAAGGAAACCGTTTAATCAGGCTGGCAGGCACGGAAATTTTATGGATAGAAAGCTGGGGAGACGGGCTTCGCCTCCGCGCAGCAAGGCTTGCGGAAATGCCGAAGGAAGACTGGGCTTTACTGGAAAAAAATACCGCTAAAGGCGCAAAAATAAATATTTTAGAAGGCGAAGCTTCGATCACAAACGGATCAATTACCGCGAAAATTAACAAAGAAGGCTGGATAAGTTTTTACAATATAAAAGGCGATCTTCTGCTTGAAGAATATTACCGCGACCGCAACAATCTGGAACGTTATTGCGTACCGCTCGGAGTTACAGCGCGTGAATTAAAACCTGTTGTAGGCAGAAGCGACTACAGATTGACAATGCGTTTTGAATCGAATCATGACGAGCATATTTGGGGTATGGGGCAGTATCAGGACGGACTTGTCGATAAAAAAGGCGCGTCGCTTGAACTTGCTCACCGCAACTCGCAGGCTTCGATTCCTTTTTATGTTTCAAGCAAAGGTTACGGATTTTTATGGAACAACCCCGCTGTAGGTCGCGCTGTTTTCGCCGAGAATATCACAGAGTGGTATTCTGAATGTACCGATAAATTGGATTACTGGATTACAGCCGGCGATACACCCGCAGCTATTATCAGGTCTTACGCCGATGTTACGGGCAAGTCGCCGATGATGCCCGAATACGGAATGGGTTTTTGGCAGAGCAAACTCCGTTACCGCACTCAGGAAGAAATTTTAAATGTCGCGCGCGAGCATAAAAAGCGCGGGCTTCCGATGGATGTAATTGTCGTAGACTTTTTTCACTGGCCGCTGCAGGGTGACTGGAAATTCGATTTGGAAAATTTTCCCGATCCTGACGCGATGGTACGTGAGTTGAAATCTTTAGGCATAGAACTGATGGTTTCGATCTGGCCGACAGTGGATCACCGAAGCGAAAATTTCTGGCAGATGGCGGAGAGGGGTCTTCTTCTCGGTTTTGACCGGGGAAACCATGTGAACATGACATGGATGGGCGACACTGTTTTTTTTGACGCGACTCATCCTGAAGCGCGGAAATTTGTCTGGCAGAAGGCAAAAGAAAATTATTTACAAAAAGGAATAAAAATTTTCTGGCTCGACGAAGCGGAGCCCGAAGGAATTTACGATTTTGATTTATACCGGTATCACTTGGGGCCAGCGCAGAAAGTCACCGGGATTTATCCCAATCTTTACGCAAAAGGTTTTTACGACGGAATGAAAGAAGAAGGAATCGAAAATCCTCTCAATCTGGTTCGATGCGGATGGGCGGGCATTCAGCGTTACGGCGCTCTTTTATGGTCGGGCGATGTTTATTCAAACTTCCGTTCCTTCCGCGAACAAATCGCAGCCGGTCTTTGCATGGCGATGTCGGGCGTGCCGTGGTGGACAAGCGACATAGGAGGTTTTATCGGCGGAGTTCCTTCAGACCCAGATTTTCAGGAGCTTATGATCCGCTGGTTTCAATTCGGATGCTTCAGTCCCGTTTTCCGGCTTCACGGAGAGCGCTTCCCGATGAAAAAAGCCGAAGTTGAATTTAAAGGCGGAGTCAAGCAATTCGGAAGCGGACAGGACAATGAAGTATGGAGCTACGGCGAAGAAAATTTTAACATAATGAAAAAATTTATTTTAATGCGCGAACGCCTGCGCCCGTACATCCGCGGTTTAATGAAAGCCGCTCACGAAAAAGGCGATCCTGTTATGCGCCCTATGATTTACGATTTCCCGCATGATAAAAATTGCTCAAAGCTGAATGATCAATATATGTTCGGTCATGATCTGCTTGCCGCTCCTGTTATAGAGTTAGGCGCAAGAGAGCGCAAAGTCTATCTCCCCGAAGGAGAGAGCTGGACATGCTGCAATACCGGAAAAGAATACAAAGGCGGTCAAACAATTACATCTAACGCCCCGCTGGATGTTATTCCGTTATTTGCACGTAACGGCGTCAGGCTGCCGGTAAAAGAATAATTGATTAGGAGTATTAAATGAAGAGATTTTATTTTAAAGAAGTTAAAAATGTATATGTTAATATTACAATATTATTTTTTCTTTTTATTTTAACCGCCTGCGCGGGTATTAATCAAAACAACAGCACAGGCGGCAGGAGCGGAGGCACAAAATTGAGAGACATATCGGTATTTCATCAATTTAATGATTACAGAAGCAAGGGAACTGACGCTCCGATATATTGTTCGGTTTGGGGCAGCGTAGAAAACGAAAACGGGCTTCTTCCTCAGGAAAGAAATATAAGAAACGGAAATAAAAAAGTGTACCGGATTAAAACCGGCGGTAACAGCGGAATAATGTTTCCGCTGCACGGATGGGGCGCTTTTTCTCTGGAACAATATCAGGAAAACGGTTATATCGAATTTGATGTGCGCGGAAGCGCAGGCGGCGAAAGGTTTGGTATCGGTATGCGCTCCGATACAAGAGGAGTTGTTGTTACAAGCTCGGTGCCGCTGTCGGCGCAGAATATTACGTTAACGACAGAATGGCAGAATGTAAAAATTCCGATTAAAAGATTTTTAGATAACAGGGTTGCGGGATTCAGCATTAAAAATATTATGTTTATCGAATTACAAATTTCGTCGGCAATGCAGTTTTATTTGTCCAATATGTATATAAAATCTCCCGATAATGAAAAACAGCATCCCGTTATAAAAGTAAATCAAGTCGGTTATCAGCTGAATCATGAGAAATACGCGCTTGTCAGCTGTTTTCCGGGAAGTTTTAATTTTTCCGAAAACACCGAATTTAATGTGTTAAACGCAAACGGTCAGGTTAAATTTTCTGGCAGACTGAAGACAGTGTCAAGAAACGCCGATAAAATATCCGGCGAAGTTGTATATAAAGCTGATTTTTCGCCGTTAAACGAAACAGGAACATATTTTATCAGAATAACGGATCCTCAGACGGAAGATTCTTTCCGTTTTACGATCGGCAATAATGTTTACGAAAAACTTTTTACCGACACAATGAAATATTTTTATATACAGCGTCAGGGAATCGACATTGAACAAAGATACGCGGGAATTTTCGCAAGAAAAAATCTGCACCCGAATGATGTCAGGGTAAAAAAATTCTCGCAGCGCAATGATCCTAACGCTCCGTTGTTTGATGTTTCCCGCGGCTGGTATGACGCCGGCGATTTCGGAAAATATTTTCCGCCCGCCGCCGCGACTGTAACCGATCTTTTATTTGCTTATGAATTATTTCCGCAGCTTTTCCGCGATAATCAGCTTAACATTCCCGAATCGGGGAACGGAGCGCCGGATATTCTTGACGAAATAAAGTGGGAACTTGATATGATGCTCAAGCTGGAGGACGGAACAACAGGAAGTTTTTACGAGGTCGCCAATTATGACGGAGATACAATTTATATTATCGATACCGACGGCGTTACAGGAAGAGGAAACACAAAATCCACCGTTGCGACCGCGTGGGCTGCCGGAGTTTTCGCGCACGCTTATTTAATTTACAAAGATATTCCGTTGTACAGAAATTTCGCATCACAGTGCCTTGCGGCGGCAAACCGCGCGTGGAATTATCTGGAAAGAAATCCGAATGAACACACATGGGTACACGGAGCGGGACGCAGTTATTATTACGACGCATCGGACAGCGCAAAAATTAAATTTCTCGCGGCTGCCGCTTTATACAGAGCGACAGGCGAAAATAAATTCAATAAATATGTTACAGATAATTACAGGAGTTTTAATTATCAGAGGGAATTTGACGCGTATCATGTCGCTACAATCGGCGATCTGGGAACCGGTTTTATTCATTACGCGATGGCTTCAAACCCTGACGCCGCTGTTATGCGTTTTTTCGCGGAGAGGTTCAGGAATTTTGAATCATTAATTCACAGAACATACGATTCCAGCGCATGGCCTGCGGCTATTGTTGACTGGGCTTACTTTTGGGGATCAAGCAAACCGATCGTTCGAATTCCTTTTGAGCTTTATATATGCAATAAATTGCTTAACAGGGATACGTCAAAATCGATCGAGCTTCTGCGCGAATCTGTTCATTATATACTCGGCATAAATCCTCTTTCATATTCTTTTATTTCCGGATACGGAGAGAATTGCGTTAAAAATATTTTCAGCGGAATTTTTTCTTACGACCGAATTGACGATATTCCTTCGGGTTTCATGGCGGGCGGAGCGAATCAATATGAATCTGGTTTCATGTCAAACTATATAGCAAAATGTTATGTCGACAGTGACCGCGAATGGACAACAAACGAACACGCGATTTACTGGAATGCCGCGATGGTTTTATGTTTAGCGTCGGTGATAGGAACTGCGGGGGAGTAGTTGCAGCGGGCAGTTAATAAATATTTTATTGTAATAATTTTTTTTGTTTTTCTTGTGTTAAGCGGGAGCGTGTTTAATATTGATGACGAATATTTTTACGCGGAGCTGACGGATAAATCCGCAGAATGGGTTTGGACTGATGTCGAATTGAACGGCATGGGATGGATTACAGGGCTTGTTGTTTGTCCGTCACCGCCTTATCAAATTTACGCGCGCTCTGATGTCGGCGGCGTTTACAGGTATAACAGACAAACTTCGCGCTGGACACAGCTTCTTGACAGCTTTGGTCTTGACGATCGTAATGTTTATTCTGTTGACGGGTTAGCTGTCGATCCAAAAAACGGAAACATAATTTATTTTGCCGGCAACTCAACAGACGCTTCGGGAGAAATCTGGAAAAGCGCCGATGCCGGCAGAACATGGCAGCCGACAGGTTTGCGTAACGCGGCGAAAGTTTACATGGGCGGCAACGACGATTTTCGATCCGATGTCGGAGAAAGAATAGCAGTCGATCCAAACAATTCAAATGTAATTTATTTCGGCTCACGTAAAAACGGTCTTTGGCGTAAATTCGCTGAAATGCCGTGGGAAAAAGTTTCCGCTCTGCCGGTATCTTCTTCCGCTCCTGGATACGCATATATCGCTTTTGATAAAAACAGCGGAACTGTAAATGTTAACGGATTGGCGGTAACAAGAATTTTTTATGTCGGCGCTTTTTTTAATGAAAGCGATTCTAATGCAGGCGGCGTTTTCAAGACAACTGACGGCGGCGTTTCGTTTGTAAAAATGACATCTTCAGCTAACAATACACAGCGTGCGCAGATTTCGCAGAGGATGTTAAAACCTTTCAGAGGCGCTGTAAATTCTGACGGAGTATTTATTACAACCGTGCATCAGGGAATTTTACGCGGAATGAGAAACAGCGGCGAACTTGCGCCTGTTATAATTGCAGATAACGGAATTTCCGGGCTTGCTGTCGGTATAGACGAAAAAAGTTTTATTGCTCTGAGTAACTCAAAAGAGCATCCTGTTTATTTTTCGGATAACGCCGGGCTCAGCTGGGCAGCAAAAAATCAGCGCAACGGAATTAAAATTCCGTATCAGAATGATGATTGGTGTCATCCCGAGCGCGGCGGATATATAATTGATCCTTCCGATTCAAGCGGAAGAACCGCGTTAGCCGGAACCGGATTCGGCGTTATTAAAACCGTTAATTTTTCAAAAGATTCAAACGAAATTATTTGGGATGATCATACGCAGGGAATGAGCATCTTATGCGTAAACACTGTAAAAGCCGCGCCTGCGGTGAACGGACACGATCTGCACGCGGCGGTTCTTGACATGGGCGGTTTTTCGATCAGAGATATAACAAGAGTTCCGTCAACCAGATTAGCAGCTAACAACGCGGGAACCTTCAATGTCGAGTGGAATATTCCGCTGACAGGAATTACAGGTATGGATTATTCGTATCAGAATCCTCAATACATGGCTTATGTCGGCTGGCATGAGTTCGGCTATTATACGGATTTTGCTTTAAAGTTCGGAACAACAACAGACGGCGGAAACACATGGACAGAAATTTCCATACCGCACACGGGAAAGCGGGCGGCAGGTCTTGGAAGAAATGAATCCGCCGGAGTGATAGCGATGTCTTCGGTCAATCCGAACAATCTGGTGTATTCGCCGACAGGCGGCTTTGTTCGTTACAGCACGGACATGGGAAAAAGCTGGCGCGATTCTTCCGCAGCAATCGCGCGCGGCGTTAACACAAAATTTTTTATGGATCAAAATCAAAACACGATGTACGAACGTTTGATGCCATTTTGGACAGCGCAGAATATCGCTTCGGATAAAATAAACGGAAATGTGTTTTATCTTTTTACAGCGAAGAACGGAATAACATCCGAGTTCTGGCGGAGCGATGACGGAGGCAGATCATGGAGAAGAACCTACACAGGAAATTCATCCGGCGGAATTGACTCAACGGCTCTTCCGTTTACAAATGTCAGAGTCAATCCGGCAAGAGAAGGCGATGTGTTTATCGCGGTCAGACCGGGTCATGACGGCGAAGATTCAAAAAGACCTTTTGATTATAAACCTCTGTGGCGTTCAACAGATAAAAGCTGTGCGGATTTTAAAATTGTTCCCGGCGTACAATACGCGATCGACGTTGCTTTTGGAAAAGGCGATTCTCCCGATTTACCGTATATCTACATCTATGGTAGAATAACAGGCGACAATGTTTTCGGAGTATATCTTTCAAAGGATGACGCGAAATCATGGATACGCGTAACAGGCGCGCATCAGCAGTTCGGAAGAGCGCAGGGTCTTGAAGCCGACATGCGCTACAAAAACAGGGTTTTTTTGTATACAAGCGGCCGCGGAATAATTTGCGGACAAAGCAGAGACTTTACCAAAAATTGATATTATTAAATTAACATAAAATATTTTAAAGGAGAGATGATATGGCTACAGGAAGCGTTTACAAATGCAGCGTTTGCGGCTACGAGTTTGAGGGCACTAAAGAAGAGTTTGAACAATTACCGGACAATTACGAATGTCCCGCATGCGGAGTCGGGAAGAGTTCGTTCGAGCTTGGATAATTGTCTAAACCATATAAAACTTTATTCTTTTTTACCGGTAATTTTCATCATCGCGTCTTCGACAATTTCGTTACGCGCTTTTGCTACCGCGTTAGGATGAATTGCCGAGATTGGTTCCGTGTTTCCCGCGGCGCCTGTTATAATCGAAACATGATCGACAGGGTAATGTGCTAATGTTTCCGTGAACGGTTTAAAAATGCTGTCAAAGTTTTCGATGAGCCATGCCGCTTTTCCCTTGCCCGCCTCTTGAATTGTGTTTAACGTTACTTCAAGCTGCTCTGTTTCAGTCCTCGCGATTTCGAACCATGAAGCGACTTCGGCTTTTGCGTCGAGTACGGTTTTTTCTTTTAACGCGACTGCGGGTGTTATAATTTCCGCTCTGTAACGGTTGCGCAGCAGTTCTATTTTTTGTTTTTCAGCTTCAATCTCGGCTGTAACGCCCGAGACTCTCGCTTTTGCGTCGGCTGTTACCTGCTCCATTCCGACTTTCTGCCTTTGTGTTTCCTGCGCGAGCGCGACTCGGACTTCCGCTTTAAGCCTGTCCAGTTCGTTCCGCATGTTCCTTACTTCTGTTTCAGCGCGGCGCTCTTCGGCTTGTTCCGCGGAGGCTGCTTTCGCTTCCGCCTGCGCTTCTCTCGCGCGGGTTTCCGCGTTAGCTGATTGAATCCGTTTTAAAAGCGCGATGTATAAATCCGGCTCTTCAACTCCGGGCAGTCGGTGATCGTCAACATCGGCGATATTCATCGTTGTTATCTGCAAACCGATGTTCTCAAGATCAGCTTTACACACATTGATCATTTTTGAAACAAGAGCGTCCTTGTCTTTCATTACCTGCTCCGGAGTAACGCTTGCGATCGAATCTCTTAAATGACCTTCGATGATGTCGCCTGCGATTTTTGCAAGCTGTTTTCTGTCAGAAGCAAGATTGAGTATGCGCGTAACGGCGTATGAGCGGCCGGCTTCGTTACTTGCAATTGCGAATGAGACAGTGGCTTTAACATTGAGCGGAACAATTCCCGCGGCGATTGCCGATTCCACGACAACTTCGATAGTTATGGGGGTTAGATCGAATTTGGCGAATTTCTGAAACAGAGGGATTACAAACGCTCTTCCGCCTGAAAATGTTCTGAATCCTTTTACGCGTCCTGAACCTGTGATTACTCCAAGTTCGTTTCCCCCGACAATTTTCATGTTTGTTATCAATTGAATTAAAATTGTGATTCCTACAAGCGAACCAAGTACAACTGCGAATATAATCATTTCTGTCCTCCTTCGGGCGAAATAAAAGATTTTATGTTAACCGCGAATGTATCGGAAAAAGTTTTTAAAAAGTCCGAGAACGCGCGCGGTCCGCGGTTTACTGCGCCCGAAAATCCTTCTTCGTCATTCATGATTACAAAACTGTCAACTTTTGTTTCTTTTGCCGATTCAAGATAAGTTTTATAAACAGAAGGAAGTTTTTCCTGCAGAAATAATATCGCCTGCGCGTCGTTTCCGTATTTAGAAATCAACTGCGCTTTGCCTTTTAAAATTGTATTCTTCGCGGAACGCTTTAATGTAACGGCTTCCTGATCTCCGCTTGCGACAATTCTCGCTCTTTCTTCGAGCGCTTCGGCTTCCAATGTAAGCGCGGTTTGATTTTTTAGCTTTTGCAGTTCTACTAACATTTTCTGTACCGCGGCTTCGCCTGAGTTTGCAGCCTGTGCGATTGACTGATCCGCTCTGATTGACGCTTCTTTTATCAATCCCTGCGATTCGCGCCTGTAAATTTCGAGCTCTTGTTTTACCGCGATGATCGCTTCGTCGGCTTTATTTTTAGCGATTTGAATCCGGCGGTGCGAATCGCTTTCAGACTGCTCGGCGATTGCGTATAACCGCGACTCTTCAATTTCTACCGCTTGCCTTTTTTCCGCGAGAGTTTTCTGCGCGAGGTTCGCGATATAATTTGATGTGTCCCAAATTTTTTGCAGCGAAACAGAAACGACTTTCATTCCGAAGGAGCGAAGGTCGGCGTTAATATCGGTAAACAACTCCGCACGGAAATGCGCCCGCTCTCCCGAGCTGCCGTCGGAAGTATCGGTATCTTCCATGCCGATTGCCTGAAGAGGAGTCGCTTTGTTTAACGCTCCCCGGAAATTTCCGATTAAAGTCTGCTGCACCTGATCATGAATCTGCTGACCTGTTTTTCCCATCAGTCTTTCGACCGCGCTGTAAAGCATCGCTTCGTCATCATCATCGATACAAACGCACGCTGTTGTGTCCGCTCCTACCGTAATTCCGTTCGCGCTGTTAACGCCTTCTACGCGGACATTGATCGGAAAAACATCAAGGTCAAGAGAGCCTGCCGCCTGAAAATAAGGAACAACAGTTGTGCGCCCGCGGTTTACAGAAAACCCGAAAACTTTTCCGTTTCGTTTTGTTTTGCGTCCTGTAACAACCATAATGCGGTTAGGCAGAGCCACTCTGATAAAAATTTTTAAGACGCCGATAAGAGTGATAAAAGCCAATACTCCGAGGCTGCCGAAAATAAATCCCTGCATTGCATCCATGTTATCTCCTTTGATTTAGTTAAAAATCTTTTAAATATTATTCGACAGGTTTTATCCAGTAAATTTCATTATCATATTCATCTATAATTATTTTTTGCCCTTTAGGAAGTTTTGCGTTTGCGTCTCTGCACCTGACAAAAATTTCTGTTTCTCTTCCGTACTGACGCACGCTTGCTTTAGAAATTTCTTCGCCGTTAAGCGGAAGCAGCAGCTCGCCGTTCTCCTGAAGCAGATCATCCGGTGTTATCGAAGAATCCAAATCTTTGCGGATTAACCGCCTTAAAAGACGCGCGAGTATTATCATCGCGGCTCCGGCAGAGAACGCCCAAATAAGCCCCGGTGTTTTTTCCAAACCGCTGAAAAAGGCGAAGAGTCCAGTCGGACCGAAGCCGAGAGAAAAATAAACCGCGCTTCGAAGAAGGCTCATTATTTTAGAAATTATTTTTAAACTTGCTTTTTCGCGTACGGAATTTTTATTTTCGGAAACAAGATTTGAACCGGGTTTGGAAACGGCTGTACCGGCGTCATTTGCCAATGTATCACCGGCATCGCTTGAATTGCCGGAAGAACCGATGTTATCAAAAATTCCGATGAAATCAATAATTGTTACACCAACTCCGAAAACTGTCAGAGTTAAAAATAAAACAAAAAGTTCCGCCATGATTTTATAGTAATTTAAAATGAATGAAGCGTCAATTAATAGAAAAAATAATTCTTATATAAGATTTTATCTCCGAATAAATTAAAATTTTATTAAAAATTATTAAAAACCGCTTTCAATAATTTATTTTTCTTAATATAATGTCAATATTAATACAAAGGAGTATTTTATGAAAAAAAGGAATTTTTGTATAATTTCTGTTTTATTATTTACCGCGGGAAGTGTTTTTGCGCAGGTAACCGAATTGCGGTTAGGCGCTTTTACTACCGGAAATATCAGAACAGGCGGCGAACTTAGATACAGTTTCAGAGCGGCGGAAAGAGGTTTTCTTGCGGTGGAAACAACCGGAAACATCGATCTTGTAATGAAAGCCTATGACGAGAATATGAATTTGCTTGCCGAAGATGATGACAGCGGAGAAAATTATAATCCAAGAGTGGAAATATTCGCCGATACCGGAAAATTATATATTTTTGTTTTAACCGTTTACGGCAATGAAGCGGGAGGGCAGTTTCGCATTATTCCTTCGCTAAGACCTTTGCCTCCGATTACCGCGCTGCGCACCGGAGTTCAAACGCCGGGTAATTTAATTTCGGGCGATGAATTATGGTACAGCGCAAGATCGGATCGCGCGGGAATATTTTCTATAGAGACAATTAGTTCGATAGATACTATTCTTACAAGATATGATAATAATTATGTTTATATAGATGAAAATGACGACGGCGGAAATGAATATAATGCGCGCCTTGAATTTTATTGTAAAGCCGGCGAGACATATATTTTCAGATTAAGAGGTTATGATACAAACGATGCGGGACGGTTTCAGATTATTGCGAATATAAAACCGTTTCCTACTCCGACGCCGCTGAATTTTAATATTTTTACGAACGGAAATATTTCTCCGGGCGAAGATTATTGGTTCAGCGTAAGAGCAGCAAGAAGAGGCAGACTGTATGTCGGAACAGTAGGAGATACCGACACATATCTTTATGCCTATACCGATACTTATGATTTAATTACCGAAAATGACGACAGCGAAGATTTAAACGCGGCAGTCACAATTCCGGTAGAAGCTAACCGCACATATCTTTTCAGACTAAGAGGTTATGCTTTTGATACAAGCGGCGCGTATCGTATCATGGCGCGGATGGAATAAAGAATCATACTAAGGCTTTTCTAAAACCGGAAGTTTTTAAAAGCCTTATTAGAATTTTAATTTATTTTTTCAGTCTGCAGGTAAAATAAAATTTTGATCCTTTACCCAGTTCCGATTCGACTTGGATATTGCCGCCCATGTGTTCGGCAATTCGTTTTGACAAGGCAAGCCCTATGCCGATTCCGCTGTATTCCCTGTTGTTTCCGCTGTCTCCTTGTTCAAACACCGAAAAAAGTTCTTTCTGCTGTTCTTTTGATATTCCTATTCCGTTATCTGTCACTTCAAATTGAAGGGTTATATAATTGTTTTGGTCATTAATTATGCGTGTGTCAAAATAAATTTCGCCGTTTTCAGGGGAAAATTTTACCGCATTTGTTAATAGATTTAAAATTATCTGTTTAAGTCGTTTTTCATCTCCGGAAAGCGACGCGGGAATTCCGGAATCGGTTTTGCAATTAAGCATTTGCTGTTTTTTCGAAGCGATTTTATCGGCATTCAATAAAACCTCTCTTAACATCCCTTTAAAATCAAAAACAGTTTCTGAAATTTTATATGATCCGTATTCCATATCAGAGATATCAAGAACATCATCAATCATGCGCAGAAGACTGTTAGCTGAAGATTTCATTATATCGCAGTGTTCTTTTATATTTTCCGGGATTCCAGAAATATCCAGAACCTGCAGCATTCCGATAATCGCGTTCATCGGGGTGCGCATTTCGTGGCTCATCCGCGAGAGAAACTCTGATTTTGCGCTGCTTAAAATTTCCGCGCGCTGTATCGCATCACGTTCAAAAACGCCCGAAAAAATACTCGCGATAAGAACAGCCAGGTCTTTTTCGCTTTGGTTCCATTCCTGATCTTCTTCCCTGGAAAAAACCAGAATAGCCGATAAATTTCCTTTGATAAAAATCGGCGTTATAATAAAATTTTCCAGATATTTTTTTTGATGAACTTTATTATCTTTAAGCAAATCGTCGGATGAATGAAGACACAAATCTTTTTCGTTGCCGGACAGAAGATTATTAATTGCGGTAATTGTGCTTTCGTTTAACTCGATTTTTCCGCCTATGCGCGTTTCCAGATTTAAGCTTGAATTTATCCATTCGTTCCTGCATACCAGTACGTTATGGCCTTTTTCCATTCTGTAAAGCAGTAGCGTCGAAACACCCATAAACCCGCCTATCATCCGCAGAGTGTTCGTGTAAAGTTCATCGGTATTAGCGCCCGCAAGAAAGTTATGCGCAATTTTTGTGATCAGCGCGTCTTGCCTCATACGTTCGATTAGCTGAAGGTTGTTTTTTATTCTTAATTTTACTATTGCAGGATGAAAAGGTTTTAAAATATAATCCGCCGCGCCCATTGCAAGCCCTTTTATTTCCGCGTCAGTATTATCAAGCCCTGTGATAAAAATTACCGGTATGTCTTTTGTAATTTCGTTTGATTTGATTAAAGAAAGAACTTCGTACCCGTCCATGTCCGGCATTAATACGTCAAGTAAAATAATGTCCGGCAAAAATTCCTGCGCTGTTTCGATTGCGTCTTTTCCGTTAGTAGAAGCGAAAATGGTATACTCGGCGCTGAGCATTGTTCTTAGCGAACTGATATTGTCTCTTTCATCATCTACGATTAAAATGCTGTTTTTCTTCACGTTGTTTTATTTTACTCCCCATTTTAATTTTATATCTGACAATTCCTGAATAGCCTGATTAAAACTGAATTTATCAATATAGCGCGCAAGATCTTCGGCTCCCGGTATTGTAAGTATATCGTCGATTAATTCTTCGCATTCGGGATTTTTATTCATCAGCATCGGTTCAAGTTTCGTAAGTATATCATGAATTTTTTTCGGATCTGCAAAGGCGGCCTGCGCGCTTTTTTCGGATCTGCCCGCTTCGAATTCCGCAAGAAGAGGAGCTAATTTATCCAATACGGTTTTGAATAACGTTCCAAGAATAATAAATTCTTCCCTGTTGATTGGATTTTTTCCGTCGGCAAGAATGCTTTCTATCGCCGCCGCGGCTCCCTGCAGTCTTTTTTCGCCGATTTGACCGGCGTTGCTTTTCAGCGTATGAGCGATTCTGTGCGCAAGTTTTAAATCGACTTCCTTCGCGGCGTTATAAAGCTGCTCGTAAGTTGTCTGATTGTTTCTTGCGAAGTTTATGCGGGTTTGTTTTATTAATTTTTCGTCTTCTTCCGATTTTTGCCTGCTGTCAACCGATGAATAATTTACAACAGTAAGATGCTTGGAAAGGCATTTCCATAATTCCTGCGACGTAAAAGGTTTGCCGAGTATGTCTGACATTCCGTTCTTTTTGTAAATTTCAACATCGTTGGACATTATATTCGCGGTTAACGCTATAATAGGGGTTTTTATTCCTAGTTCTATAATTTTGGATGCGGCTTCGATGCCGTCCATTTCGGGCATACAGATGTCCATAAAAATTAAATCAAACGGCTTTTTATTTTTATCCATGCGCATTTTAATAAAATCGACGCCTTCTCTGCCGTTATACGCAACAAGAGTTCCAAGCCCCACTTTAGAAAGATGATCGCATATTACCTGCTGATTCAGCCTGTTGTCTTCGCAGATTAAAACCTCGCCTTCAAAAACAGGCCTTTCAAGCCCGTGAAATATTTTTTCCTGCATATGATGCGCGGTATCATTATTAACCATATTCATCTTAAGACTGAAGCTGAACTTGCTGCCGATTTCCGGAGCGCTTTCAACATGAAGTTTTCCGCCCATCATCTCGATGATATTTTTTGTTATAGTAAGCCCGAGTCCGGTACCGCCGAATCTTCGCGTAACGCTGCTGTCAGCCTGCATGAAAGGTTCGGTGATTTTCGCGATTTGTTCGGCGTTCATGCCGATTCCGGAATCTTTTACTTCAAAATGAACGGTGATGCTTCCGCCGCCTTTTTCGTCGTTTTGGCAGTCCGCAAGAATCGCGGCGAATTTTACCGAGCCTTGATGCGTAAATTTTACCGCGTTGGAAAGCAGATTGATTATCACCTGACGAAGTTTGATCGGGTCTCCTAAAAGTTTTTTATTTATGGAAGGTTCCGCGTAACAGTACAATGTTATTCCTTTTTCGATAGCTTCGGGTTTAATCGTCATCTGGCAATAAGCGAGTATTTCGTGCAGATCAAAAGGTATATGTTCAAGCGCGACTTTGCCAGATTCGATTTTTGAAATATCAAGAATATCGTTGATTACTTTTAAAAGCCATTCCGCGCTCTGCGATATATTAAAAAGATACTCCTTTACTTTTTCGCGGTTGCCGCTTTGCTGTGCAAGTTCGGAAAAACCGATAATACTGTTAAGCGGCGTTCTTATTTCGTGGCTCATGTTCGCAAGAAAAGACGATTTAACTTTGCTTGCCGCTTCCGCCGCGTCGCGCGCCTGGCTGAGTTCATCATTATAAATTCTGTATTTTTTGTTGCTGATTATATAATTAAAAACTATAACAGTGGATAAAAGGATAACGGCAAGCGCGATGGTCATTCCGAATCCGAAAGGATTAGATTCCCAAATCGGAAGGGAGCGGTTAATTATAATATGATTTTTCGGCAGATTTCTTATGTTAACATTAAATCTATTAACCGCGTTATAATCGAATACCCATTCATTAAAGTCCGGAGAATTAATTATTATGGGAATTTCCGAAGCTTTCTTGCCTCTTAAAATATCGGCAGCCATTAACGCTATTTTACTGCTTTGCATTTCGGCGGAAACGGTATAACCGCCGAGAGTTCCGCTTCCGATATACGAAGCCGTAAGCGAAAAAACAGGATTTACAGACGCGTTAGCTGTAAGACTTTGCACGATTTTTTCTGAATAATTAATGCCGCTGTTGTCCGAAAGAAAATTTCCTATCAATACAAGAGTATCAGAATCGAAAGAGCGGATATCGTCAAGAATTTCCATGAACGGTTTATTTTGGTTCAACTCAAACCGCACTCCCGAAAACTTATCCGCATCCGCGGATTTAATGGCTTTTTGTATATCCTCCGCCATCCTTGCGCTTTTGCTTACATTAAATCCGTTTAAAATAAAAATTTTTTCTGTCTGCGGATACAAACGAAGCATTTCGGAAACAGTTTCGTTAAACAAAATTGTCTGTGAAATACCCGTAACATATTTTTCAAGACTGTGCAATGAAGAAATCTCAAGATCGAATACATCGAAAAATATAACAGGTATATTCGGAAATATCAAATAATAATTGTTAAGAACATATTCAAGAGCTTCGCTGCCCGAAGCGATAATTAAATCGGGGTTACGCGATATAAAACTTGTGCGTACCATGTCAGAAACTATTTCGTTAAAACTTGCGCTTGAGTGAATCTCGTTTGAATTTAAATAATAATTGTAATACTCAAATTCGGAATCTTCATTAAATTCATGTTCCAGTTTGCTGCGGATTAATTCCATCTGGCGGCGCTCCCATTCGTTCTGCGCGCTGTAGGAATTTATGTGCAGTATTATCGGATTTTCATTCGGTATGCGGCTGTCAAAAATCGCCGACATAGTGCCGTCAGCAATCATCTCCCGGTATGCTTTTTCTAGAAGAGGAACAAGATAACTGTGCTGTCTGTTTACATAAGTGTAAACGGGCTGCCTTTCAATAACGCCAGCTCTTTTTATTCCATGATGAAGCCTGTATTCGTAATGAGACATGCGCGGAAGAATAATTACATCTGCGTTTTTTTTAAGCAGAGATTCCCACAATTGATTTATATCGTTTACTGTGACAAGACTTCCGGCGTTTGCTTTCCATACATTGTTAGCTATGTACTCATTCTGCCAGCGGTAACCTACCCGTAAACCTGTCATGTCAGCCCATGTTGATATTTGCCCGGGATAATCCGAGAGCGTGTAAGCGGAATATTCAACATCATCAAATGTGACATGAACCTGCATAAGATTCGGGTACTGACTTTCCCATCCGTCGGTCTGAGTCGGCAGAATAGCCGCATCGCCGTAATTTACATCCGCCACTGCCGTTCGCATTCCGGTAATATTGCCGAGCATCTGATACCCGGAACGCTGCAGAGCGGTATGCAGCACCCGTTTTATGATAATGGAATGATCATCACTCATCGCGACTTTGATAGTCGGAAGGTCTGCGTCGCCTGTAACCGCGCTTTGAGCTCCAACCGGCGCGGACAGCAGACAGAGTATCATTAATATAAAACCTGAGATTAATTTACCTTTATTTACCAATACCGTTTCCTTTCAATATATAAATAAAAAGAGTTTACCTTTGATGGCAGCTTATATATTTATTATATATTTAAATAAGGCATTTTTCAAGGGTACGCGGCATTGAAAAGCAGATTCGCTGTCTTGTAAAAGGCGACAGGATGGCGGAATTGTTAATGACGATACCCGGATGCGGAGAAATATGTGCGCGGAAAATTCGAGCGTATACCGATGACATCAAACGTTTCGTCAGTCCTAATTAAACATATGATTAGCAGTATTAAGATCGCTTTTTGCATAACGGAGCCAGTCTTTGGCTATATCAAGTGCGGTTATAAAGAACAACCCCTTTTTGTGCAATGGTACGCTCTATAGTAGGTAATTTGCTTCTTGCTTCAAAACGACTCCTATAATTTGCGAGAACATTAACGCTTTTATAATTAGGATTCTATGCTAAACTGCCGTAAATATTTTGTAAAACTGATATTGGTTTTTCACTGTTATCCTTCAGGACAACAAAGACATCATAATCACTATCCTCTGTGTTCTCCGTGTCTCTGTGTGAAATATTTTCGTTTCATTGTTTTTCAGAGAAAAGTTCTTGCAAAGTCGCAAAGAACGCAAAGGAGAGGAGAGAAGAATTTATTTTACTGACTACTTGTTTTATTTATTTTTCTATATTATCCTTTATATATGTACGATGAAGAATTTGATCGAATAACCCAAAATACTGCCGTAATGGGTGGAAAGCCCTGTATACGAGGGATGCGTGTAACCGTTGGAATGATTGTTGGTCAGATTGGCGCGGGTGTTAGCATAGATGAATTACTTTCTGATTATCCTTATCTTGAAAGAGACGATATAATGCAGGCATTACAATATGCGGCAGCTTTTTCTCAATGGCGTGAGGTTGCCTTGGTTGAAGCATGAAAATTCTTGTGGATATGAATCTTTCTCCA
>JGI24695J34938_10000348_pt1 | contig 45575 bp, 44 predicted proteins | sample TergutCo191P3_FD_34938 | JGI IMG/M metagenome (IMG submission 34938)
CCCATGAAGATTGGACAACATCTTCATGCAACTCATCAAATCTATCCAGCAGGTAGGTTTTATATGTCAATTGCTTATTAAGCATTTCTTTTTCAATATTCGTTTTATATAAACATTCATTCAGTGTATTGTTCTCTTGCTGTAATGATTCATTATCTTTTTGCGTTACGTTTATATCATCAAATCTGTCATTTATACCATCCAGTTTATTAATGACAAGACGGTATCTGTTATAAAATGGGAGAAATAAAAACTTTAATAGATTCTTAATAACTCGTTTCATATTTACTCCAAATATCTGTGGTATAGTTTCATTTATTTGTACTTTTCAATTCAAAATATTGCGCTTTTTGCGGCAAAAGGTAATTTCCGGTTTGAATTTCGATTTCATGGAAAAAAATTTTATTTCTTCAATTTTTATATCACTGCCATGAAACACTTGCATTTAGAGCCAGCCCCCATTATTTCTGCAAACTTCCAAAAGTGCCATGTGTGTATTGTATTCTGACTGTGTATGTTCATATTCATAATTATCCAATAAAAACTGCAATCCGCCATATTTATCTAAATATTTCACAATTTCCGGAACCGATCTTTTAAATCCCTGCGCGAATGTTCTAATTATATAATTTGCATAAATAACTTTATCTATGCGTTTTAATAATTCTTGTTCATTCATTGCTTTTTACTGACTCTCCACTCACCAATATAACGCTTTCAAGATCAATCGCTACACCTACTTTATATAACTTTTTTCTGAATGGCAGCGAAGTCCTGTATACCTAACATCTTTTCATTTAATATACTGTTCCACCCAGTCTCTTTCAAATTCCTGTAAAAAATTGCTTTTCAAAAAACTATTTCGGTTTTCCAATAGTTCATTTCTAAGTGCGTTATATTGATTTTCACAATCAGATATATTAAATCTATTTATTTTTTCCACCATGCTAATCATAAAGGACCACCCAAAATACCGCCATGCCGCTGTACTCTTTGGGAACTGTTCACAGAGCCAGTCCGTGCGATTACGGTATACAGTTAAATATTCATCAAGGATTGCCGCGTCAAGCAGACTATGGTTGGTGGTCCATGCGGAATTATTGTTTTCATGACGGTAAAATGTATACTTTGGAAGTCCGTAGTAAGCTACCTTGTTCGTACGGCCAAATATACGCGGCATAAGTTCAATATCATCATATTTCGCGCTTTCGGAAAAACGTATATTATCGAACAATGACGCCTTAAAGAGCTTCGCTGGAAAAGCGACATTGTATTTTTTTCGCCGCAAAAGCTCAATTACGGCTTCTTCTGCTGTCATTACGTTTTTTTCATCAAAGTACTTGTCAGAAGCGCCGCAAATTGCCAAATCGGCGTTGTTTTCAGTAGACAATTTGTATAGAAAATCAAGATAATCGGGCTCGCACCAATCATCGTCATCTATAAAAGTAATGTATTCACCGGTTGTCATGTCCAGACCGGTATTACGTCCGCTGCCAATGTTGCCGCGATTGCAATGTATGACAAGTATACGCTCGTCTTTTACCGCGTATTCGTCGGCTATTTCACCGCATTTATCTGTTGAACCATTGTCAACAATAACGAATTCAAAATTTTTGAATGTTTGCTTAAGAATACTTTCAATGGCGCGGCTTACAAGATCTTCTCTGTTGTAAGTTAGCATGATGACAGAGATTAACGGTATGTTAATCTCTATTTCATCCATAAAGCCCAAGGCGCTTTACCGTTAAGCCAAATATTGGTTAATTCATTTTTATCCCGAAGCGTATCCATACATTTCCAAAAACCGGTATGTTTATAAGCCGCGAGCTTGCCTTCAGCGGTAAGTCTTTCAAGAGGTTCTCTTTCAAATATTGTATTATTGCCTTTGGATAAATATTTAAAGACATCAGGTTCAACAACAAAGAAACCGCCATTTATCCACGTTCTGTCTTCTTCCGGTTTTTCTAAAAATGAGATAACGCTTCCATCTTGTTCAATCTCAAGAGAACCAAATTTACCGGCAGGAAGTATCGCGGTTACTGTCAGCGGTTTTTTTGACTTATCATGAAAATCAAGTAACTGCGGTATATTTATATCAGATACGCCGTCGCCATATGTAAGCATAAAACGTTCATTTCTTAAAAGATTCTCCGCCCGCAAAAGCCTGCTGCCTGTCTGTGTATCCTGACCTGTATAAAGCATTGTTACTTTCCAGGGTTCTGTCCTCTGATTTATAATTTCTAAAGAATTTTCAGACATATCAATTGTTATATCAGAATAACGCGTGTAATAATTGATAAAATAATCTTTTATAACATGTGATTTATAACCTGTAAGAATAATAAATTCATTAAATCCCCAATAGGAGTATATTTTCATTATATGCCAGAGTATTGGACGACCGCCTATTTCTACAAGTGGTTTGGGGATAAATTCAGTTTCTTCAGAAAGGCGTGTGCCATGTCCGCCTGCGAAAATGACTACTTTCATTTTAATTCTTTTTTATCAACTACAATATTTTGTTATAAAATCATCATTTAAATTATTAGTACTATTCTAATTCCCATATATGTTCCAAACGGTTTACTCCGGAGTCTTTTAACGCGCTGTACATTTTAAATGTTTGAACATTTCTTACAGAATCAAAAATAAAATCGTCTTCAGAGATAATCGCCGCGTCAATTAAATAGACACCGGAAATTAAACTGTTATTTTCTATTTTAAAATAAATAATGCCATTTGCCGTTAATTCTGGAATATCAACTCTGTCTGTCAATGTACTTGTACTATAACACTGAAGTCCGTCATTTCGGAAAATTGATATTTTAAAAATAGGTTTTATTACCGGTTTATTAATTTTATAATTTATTTTTACGCGCGTAAAACTGCCTGTCTCAAAAATATCATTCTCTTTATCGGTTTTATCCAATAATAAAACTGAAGAAATTTCAATATCCTTTTTTCCGCTTCGTTTATTCGAGGCGGACAACGGAGCTTCTTTCTCATCATCATTATTCGCGTTAAAAGTATTATCTATTTTTTGTTGTTCCGCGATATGCGTTTTTTGTCCCATAAAATTTAAATATAAAGGATGAACATCAAAAGGAGAGCCCTGATTTTGTATTAATCCGTCGTCAATCCAGATGCTTCTTTCGCATAACATTTCAATTTCGCCAAGCCCGTGCGATACAATAACAATAGTCATTCCGTTTGCTTTAATCTCGCGCATTTTATTAAAACATTTTGCCTGGAAACTCGCGTCTCCAACAGCTAATATCTCATCTACAAGCAGGACATCGGCATCGACATGTATCGCGACGGAAAACGCGAGGCGCGTGTACATACCTGATGAGTATGTGCGGACTGGGTTATCAATAAATTCTCTTATCTCGGAAAAATCAATTATTTTTTCTACCCGTTCTTCTATTTCCTTATGAGTCAAACCAAAAATGGAAGCGTTGGTATATATATTCTCCCTGCCACTCATATCAGGATGAAAACCAGCGCCCAGCTCTATAAGGCTAGATATTCGTCCTTTAATTTCAATGCTTCCTTTATCGGGGTACATTATTTTTGTCATAAGCTTTAGCATTGTGCTTTTGCCGCATCCGTTCTGTCCTATTATCCCGATTGCCTCGCCTTTTCGCGCTTCAAAACTTATATCATTTAACACCCACCGTTTTTCATAATGGTTGCGTTTTTTAAAAAGCAATTTTTCCTTTAAAGTTACGGCTCTGTCATGATAAATTAAGAATTTTTTCGCGACATTTTTTACAGATATTACTGTCATTATAATACCTCCGCGAAACGTCTTTTTAGTTTACCAAAAATAATAAAACCGATTACCAAAAGAATAATACCAAAAATAAATGAATATAATAATGTATCTAATCGCGGAATTCTGCCGTAATACAAAACTTCGCGGTAAGAAATAATTACAGAAGATAAAGGGTTAAGCATCATAATCGGCTGCAGGTTCTCCGGTACGGAACTAAGAGGGTACATAATAGGCGTAAAAAATTGCCCCGCCATCGCGATAATTCCCGTTATCTGCTGTAAATCGCGAAAATATACATTAACAGCGGAAACAATAAGACAAGCGCCCATCGCGATTATATATTCAATTATCATGATTATAGGAAGGCATAAATACGCGGTTAAATTAAATTTAACGCCGGAAAATAAAGATAACGGAATAATAATAACAAAACAAAGCAGCATGTTAATAAAAGAACTTGTAACAAAGTAAATTGGTATTACTTCCCTCGGGAAATGTATTTTAACCACAAGATTTTTTTCCGCCTGAACAACGCCAGCGCCTGTTGTAATACTGCTCGCGAAGAAAAGCCAAGGCACCATTCCGACAAAAAGAAAAAGGTAAAATTTATCTGTGCCAAAACGCAGTATAAATGAAAATACCACAGAATAAACCATTACTTGAAGCAATGGATTTAAAAATGTCCATAAAAAGCCGAATAACGAGCCTTTATAGCGCCCGCGCAGATCCTTTTTTACAAGGTTTAATATCATTTCCCTGTAAGCGTAAATATCTTTAAATAGTCTTAAAAATTTCATTTGTTAGAATCCTTTTTGTTTAAACTCATTATTAACGCGTTATCAGCCAAACAATTCCGCCGCTAATTAGTGCCGTTACCGGAATCGCTATTAGCGTAAAAGTCCTCCAGAACCTTGAGTTTTCCGCGTATCTCCGCGATAAGAGCGATTGCGTCTTGTAAATTTCGGACATTTCGTTCAGTTGACTCCGTAAGCCCAAGAGCAAGTTCTCTTGCTCTTGTATTATAGTTTCGTAACTGGTTATTAATGTTTCGCTGTTTATCAAGTTCTGATTCAAGTTTTCCAATAGTCTCTGTTGCTCTTCTGTATTGGCTATCGTATCTAGAATCAAGAGTTCTAATTGAAGCAGGTCCCGATCTATAGACGAAAAATCCTGTGAGAACGCTTCCAGCGATAACGCCAATAATAATAAAAAGAACAGCGCGTTTATTGGTTTTGATATTAATAAGTATCTCATTTAAATTCCGCATATTTTAATTAATTAGAGTTGTTTAATAATGCAGTTCCATTCCGACATAAATCTCATAGCCGCTTTTTTTCGCGCCTAACGAAAAATTATATCCGTACGAAACATTTAAAAAGTAGCTGCGAAAGCGAAGCGGAAACAAGAACGCTTCAACGCCCGCGGTAAAAAGCGAGTTATTAAATCCTTTATTGTCCGCGGGATTTCTGTATATGCCCGCGTCAAAAAAAGGACCTAAATGAAAATCCAAATCAAATGCGCGCCAAAAACTTGTGTTTTTAATCCAATCAGATGGCCTGAATTCTAAAACTTTAAAAGACACATCAAGATTAAATGAAAGCATCACATTCGCTTTAATGTCTGTGTCAATAACGCCGCGGATCGCGTCGCCCGCTTCATCATGATAGCCAAGCCTTTTTGAATAACTGGTAAAGAACCAGTGTCTGTATAAAAGGCGGGCGGAAACGCCGATAAAATTATTTAGCAAAAAGTAACCGGCAGCTGAGATATCCAAATCCGACTGCCACGGCATTAAACCTGTAAAATTGTATGTAAATGAATTAATTATATTTATTTTAATTCCGCTTCTGAAATTTCCTATCCAGTCAGCGTTATCAAAATTAATGTTATGCGCGAATTTTAAAAACGGACCTTTTAAAAAATCCGCTAAAGGCCATCTGTTAAACTCATGGTTAAATACGGATGAAAACTCAGCGGTATATCTAACATCTGAAGAATTTAAAAAAAAACAGGCAGTTCAAATGAGATATACGGGTTTGAAGACATGTAAAAACCCTCTTGAGTTTTTCCGGCGGGGTCATTCCAGTATCTTCTTGGATTTTCATGATTAAGAAAAAATGATTCGGAAAAACCGGCTGTAATAGTAGCGCGTTTAACAGGAATCTCCGCGGAAACTCCTGTGATATTTTTATAGTACCAGGGGGACTCAATATCAGGGCTGTAATAAAAATCATGATCAAAATTAATATTCCAGTAAAGATTAAATAACTTTACCGGAATATCTGAATCTATTGACAGCGTAAAAAAATTTTCTTTGTCAGCGTTATAGATGTATCCGGCGCTAATATTTAACGGCGTCATCGCGCCTAAAAAATTATTATCGCGGACTTTCAGCGTAACTTCTAACCCTTTATTCGAGCTGTACTCAGGAAACGGAACAATTAGTAAATTATTTGTATCTGTTACATAAACAATCAAATCTACAGGATATTTTCCCTCTTCGTTCGCGTTTCCAACGGTATGTTCAATATTTATTATGTCAAATAATCTTTCATTTAATAAAATTCGCGTTATATCGCTAAAATATTTTTGTAAATTTTCCGTTCCTGTAAATTCTTCGCCTATTGTCAATTTTGTCCTGTAATCCAGAGCGTAATGGCGCGTAACGCCGCTGACGCTGTAGTCATACGAGTTAATAAAATAAATATTATTGTCAAGGCTGGAATTATTCTCCGCGAAAATAAGCGGAGCAGAGGCAGGAAGAATAAATAAAACGGCTGTTAATAGCGGAAATAATTTTTTAATTTTTACGCCAATCGTTAATCAAGATTGTTTTTTAACACATTATTTAAAATCGCGAAATCATTATCAGAGGAGAGCGTTACAGTTCGAGCGCCTTCCTCATTCGGAACTATAAACGTAAGCTTTCCGTTTCTTTTCTTTTTATCGTTTTTCATCGCTTCGATTAAAACGCCGGGGTTATATGAATAATTCTTTTTATAACCGTGCAATTGAATTAAATCCTTTATTTTTTCTGCTCTGTTACCCTGGGTGATTCCAAGCCGCAGCCCAAGATCGCAGGCTTTTAGCATTCCCCACGCTACAGCTTCTCCGTGGGATACATTATTAAACCCAAGCGCGCTCTCTAAAGCGTGCCCGAAAGTGTGACCAAGATTTAATAACATCCGTTTACCTGACTCGCGCGTATCCTCACTTACGATATTGCCCTTAAATAAAACAGCTTTGTTTATTATATCCCGCGTTCGCTCATAATTTAATATTTTTTTGTATTCAACAGGGCATGAATCACTGGTTTTTTTTTGACCGATTTCAGCTAACTGTTCCATAAATGAATCATCGCCTGAAAGCGCCGCTGTTTTTATAAGCTCGGCAAAACCGTTTTTCCATTCTTTCTCAGGCAGGGTAGAAAGCGCGTCAAGCGGCATGTAAACAGCCTCAGCCGGATAAAAACTGCCCGCCAGGTTTTTAATGTTGAATAAATCAAAACCTGTCTTTCCTCCGATTGACGCGTCAACCATAGCTAAAAGACTTGTACAGATAAAAACCAAACGGCAGCCGCGCATATAAACAGAAGCCGCGAAGGCCGCGAGATCAAGCGTTACTCCGCCGCCTGCCGCGATAAAGATTCCGTCTCTGCTAAGATTTGAATTTTTAGCGGCTAACAGTATCTTTTCGATTGACTGCCAGTTTTTATTTTCCTCGCCGCTTTTTAAAACGCAAAGCGTTAATATGTTTTTGCCGCATATCTTATCCGCTATTTGGACAGTATTCTCATCAGAGATAATAATCACATTTCTATAATCTGAAATTCCCTGTAAGTCATTAACAATTTTTTGTATTGGAGGTATCTCTTTAGAAATAATTACGCTAGTTTGGAAGTTATCGAATGTAAACCGCATTTTTGTTAAAATTTTTACGTTTTTCCGCTATACAAACGGCGTAAAAAAAGAGGAATTAATTGCCTATCCTGCCACTTTAATTAATATATATTTAAAAGTATAAATCCTATAAAGTCTGTGGCCTTATAGTAACATGGAAATGGCGGCCGAAACACGCTCAAAGCCTATGTTTTATGTCTTAATGTTAATATATCACTTTAAGAGACCTTGTTCAACCTACTCTGAGAGGTTATAAACATTTTCGCGTATACTATTCAAAATCGATATTTTTGAAAATTTGGATTTATCCGAGCGATTATCAAGAAAATCCCTCCAATTTTCGACAAAATCATCGGCTGTTTTACGGTATAAAGGCAGAGCTTTGCCGTTTAAAATGTCCTCTCCGCTTTTATTTCGGTAAATAGCGTCGGATTTATATATAACTCGTATCTCCGATAGTATATTTTTGCTGGTTTTCGCCAAAAAAACCAGCGCTTCCGTAAAATAATAATCATCATTGACGAATTTCCTGTAAACAGCGTAATCCCATTGATGAATTGGCAGCCTTATCCTCGTTAAAAGCTCCTTATTTTGGGATATTTGGTTCTCCTGCGAATGAAAACGGGAGGCTAGAACCCATCGCGTTATGTTTTGGCTGTTTTTAAACTCATATTGAGCGTCCAAAGCCGTTAAAGGAGCGCTAAGGTCCAAAAGTTTTTTAGGACTGCAAATATTTCCCCCGATAGTCGCCAAATTTCTTAGTTGAAACCCCGCGATTTTTTCAACGCATGAATAAAACGCTCCAGGGACGATTTTCCCCAGATTAAGAATCCGGTTTAGTTTTACCATTGAGCCGATGTCCAGAAAATGTTCTGTTCTGGCGATCTTCTGCAGTTCGGTGAGTTTTTCAAGACATAAGAAAGCAGGCGGAAGATTAATTATATTATTTTCCTGTTTGCCGATTAAATCTGTGCCGCCAGCGTAAAGAACAGCTTCTGGGAAACGGTTCCACGCGGAAAATAACTCCTGCGCGCTTAAGGGAATTATTACCTGATTAAGAGGCGCGTCCATAAAGCCTCCTGTGGCGTACAGACGCGATCTTGTTTATAACATTTATAAGTCTGTCAGAATTTGTGCATCTGCATTTCATGCCTGAAAACCCCGCTAGAATTTCCTTTTTTGTCGGTGATAATGTCCTGTCAAGCAATGCGTCTGTACAAAGGATTTTCCCCGCTTCGCAGTAGCCGCAGTTTCCAAGATGCTCATCCGCGAAAATGGAAATTATTTCCTGATATTCAATTGTCTGGGAAAAACCTTCTATTGTGATTATTTCACTGCCTTTAATTTTAAACGCGGGAATTAAACAAGCCGGGCTTACAAGGCCGTTATAGATGACGCTGCACGCTCCGCATTGTCCTGTGTGGCAGCCAGATTTCGCGCCGAATAATCCAAAGCTCCCTCGCAGAACATCAATTAACCTTACGCCAGCCTCGCCGTTAAAAACGACATCTTCGCCGTTTAAAATAAAGTTGATTGTCATTTTGTCTCCTGATTCTCTTTTGGCGTTTGCCGCGAGGCTGCTTCGTTCGCGCTTTCAGAATTTCTTTGGCGCGTAATATTCCAGATATCATTTTTGTTTAACGGGATGGAATTAAAAACATGATCAGCCGCCTGAGATACCGCCTGCATAAAAGCCGCCGGAACACAGGTAAAGGGAAGGTCTCCAATCCCTTTTGGCTCTTTTAAGTCGCTGTTCAAAAATTCAATATGGACAGGCGGTATTTTTGACGGTGAGAATATTTTAAAATTATCATATTTTCTTTTTGGAATAATACCGTTTATATAGGCGATATTTTCGGTAAACACCCAGCCTAACGCCTGATTGACGCTGCGGTTTAAATTTCTTTTCGCTCTGTTAGTTGAAATTATTTTTCCGCCGTCAACAGCGAGCCAGATGCCTCGTATTACAGGAGTATAATCAATACGGTCAATCATCACTTCAACGACAGCGGCGGCAGCGCCGGTCAGCGATACGCTGTTTATGTCCATTACTTTAAAGCCGCCTGCTCTTAAACTTCCGCTTCGCGGGATTAAAAATTCTTTTACCGTTATGGGAAGAGGTTCATGAAAGCGCTGTTTTACGATCGATTCGCAGCAATTTTTTACAAGTTTTGTAATTGAAGTTATATTTCTTGACGAGCAGGAAGGACCGCAGTCCGGAGCGTTTTCTGTTACTATCCGGATCATGTCAGGCTCAATTGTAATCGTTTCCATGATTACCTTTTCCCAAATTTTCTGGTAGTCTTCGGAACTTACAATATTTGATTTTATCTCGATGGCGCCTTCTTTTGTCAGAGTTACCTCAACGCCGCAGTCAATGTTATTATCATAAGGGTTCAATAAACCGTTTGTCTGATAACCGGAAGCGATTCCTATCCCCCTTGGGTTTTCTGTTTCCAAAAATTTTTTATCGCGGCTTTGACGCAGCAGTTCATTGGAAGCACGCTTTCTTTTATAGTCGCTCATTTTTATAACCGCTTTGATTAATTCCCCGCCTTGTACATTATTATTTTCCGTAATGGAGACAGGTAAAATCGCGCCTGTGTCTGTGTAGTTTAATCTCCACGCGCAGGGATCATCGTCATAAAAATCCGTGATATGCGAGATATGCCTTTCGATAGCGTAATTACCCTGAGCGATTCCAAAACCGGAAAACGCTCCCTGCGGCGGGAGATTTGTTTTTTTCGCTTTGGCGATAAGTCTTACATTATCGAATTTATACATTCCAAGGCTTCCAATGCAGACATTATCGAGAATTTCCTCGGCGTTAACCGCGTAAGAGCCAAGGTTAACGTTAATGTCTATTTCTAAAGCGTTTATTGTACCGTTTTTATTAATAATTGATTCTACATCGATTCTTGTCTCACAGCGTTTTGGCGTAAAAAGGAAATCTTCTTCCTTTGACAATATAAATCGCACCGGTTTTTTAGTAATATATGTCCCGATAGCCGCGTGACACGCGATTAAAGACGGATACCAAAATTTTCCGTCCATGTGCAAATTTAACGCTGTGGGCGAGATAGAGATACTCAACGAATCCGCGCCTAAAACATTCGTTACTGATTTTTTAACATGAGCCGGCCACTGTGTAGCAGTCATAACAACCAGAGTATTTTTAGGTTCTTGATTCTCTAGCCATGTTACAGCGCCTATTGGTTCCGCGTACCAATGCTCCTGAATCCCTGTTGTATAAGCGTTTTTTAAATAGCTGACTTCTGAAGCGTCATTTATATCCGCTTTTTCAGGCGGATTTGGCGCGCGGGACGCGTTTTCTTTATATTGAGTAATCCCGCTTATGTCCCCGATGATTATTTCCTGTTTAATTTCTGTTTCCGATTTTGGATCATTCATATCAAAAACAGGAGTATCCTCATACGCGTTCACCCTGCATTTTAAAACAAGTTCTTCCAGTTTTGTTTTATCGTCTCCAAGCAGAATTGCGACAGGCTCTCCTATATAGTTTAAAATATCGCAGGCGAAGATAGGCATATTTGTCCCTTCCAGCCTGTTCTCCCCGGGAATATCCTTCGCGGTTATAAGAACATACCCCCGCGGAAGCGCGGGAGATTCAATTTCTTTTAAAAACCCTCTCGCGACAGGCGATCTGATTGTAGCGGCGTACAGTAAATTTTCAGGGTAAATGTCTTCAAGAAAGGGGAGAGTAGCCATCGGTTCATTCTATAGTTTATACGTAATGTATTCAATAATGCTTAACAAAACATCAGAATTAATCTTAATAATTAAATGCAAATATGGCAACTGTACACTGCCTTGGGAGGCTTAGATGGCAGGAATTTTTACACGTGTTTTTTGACGAGTCTGTCCAGCGTATTAAATTTCACTTTATAAAATAATATTGTATCGCTGGACAGACTTGCCTATACAACTTTACTTGACGCAACCATAGACGCCTCCCAATGCTGAATACAGTCGCCATATTTGGATGATATTAAATGAATCTTAACAGAAGCTGTTCTAAAATATTAATAAATAATAATATTATCAATATAGTCAACGCGGTATGAGCGCGATTGTAAATATATTTATTGGCGGGAGCAGGCTGCGGGTAGGCAAAACTATTTTTGGCGTTCTCTGTCGGAGAGACCTGACCATAAATTATTTTTTTATCAATAAAATGAGGCTTTTTCAAAACTTCAGCTTTTGAAAAAGCAACTTTAGATTTTAAAGTAAAACCGGCTATTTAGACGGTTTTACGAGAGCTTTTTTAAAAACTAACCGAGTTTTGAAAAAAGCTCAAATGATATACATTTTTATTGTCAGGGCTCGTAGACAGGCTCCGCCAAAAGTTTTGCATACCCGTGGTCTGTCCCGCCTGTTTTATTTTTTATAATTATACGCTTATGCTGTATTGGCAGTTTGAAAAAAATTATTTTTTACAGTTTTGGAACAGGCTCATATTTTTTCTAATATCTCTTTTAGCGCCTTGGCGTTTCTGAACAGCTTAGCGTTTTCTTTGTCAAACGCGCAAACAGGTCTTAGTTTATCAAGAAGCGATTTTATATTAGTATCGTTAGGTTTTTTTCGCGAGATTTTTAGGATACGGCTGTGTTCGGTTTCAGCCGCTTCTTCGCCGCCATTCATAAGCGTTTCATCGAGGCGCTCTCCGCCGCGAAGACCGATGTATTCAATTTTAATTTCTGTCTCAACTTCATAGCCGTGGAAGCGGATTAATTGCTCGGCAAGGTCTTTAATACGTACAGGTTCTCCCATGTCAAGAAGGTAAAGCCCTCCGTTTTCGCCAACGCCGCCTGTTTTTAAAACAAGCGAACACGCCTCGCTGATTGTCATGAAAAACCGTTTCGCGTCAGGGTGCGTTACTGTGACAGGACCGCCTTTTTCAATCTGTTTTTGAAATAACGGAACAATTGAGCCCCGCGATCCTAAGACATTGCCGAATCTGACAACAACAAAGGATGTATCCTCTTTAGAAGAAGCGTCTTTGTTTGCCGAGGCGGCGGCCAGAACCATTTGCTCGCACAAGTATTTTGAGACGCCGTAAACGGAAACAGGGTTTACAGCCTTGTCTGTCGAGATATGGACAAATCGTTTTACGCCGTATTTGATAGCAGCGTTAATAAGATTCTCGGTGCCAAAGACATTATTTTCTATCGCGGCGACAGGATTTTCTTCCATCATCGGCACATGTTTATAAGCCGCGGTGTGGAAAATCGCGTCGGCTTTTAACTGGCTTAAAAGATAATCGATATAATCCCTGTCTTTTAGCTCGCCGATTATCGGGACAATCGCAGCTTTCTCGCCGATTCCTTCATCCTGTAATAGATGGAGTTCCCTGTCAATTTGATAAATTGAGTTCTCACCGTGCCCTAACAGGTAAAGGCGCGACGCTCCGCCGGAAAGCAATTGTCTGCAAAGCTCGCTTCCGATAGAGCCGCCAGCGCCTGTCACAAGAACTCTTTTCCCGCGAACATATGAAAGACTCTGTTTTAAATTAATTTTTACAGGATTTCTGCCAAGAAGGTCCTGCAGGTCAATTGAACGGGTTTGAATAAAATGCGCGTCATCTTCGATTATCTGGGAAATATCCGGGAGGATTCTGATCTTCTGGAAACCCGCCGCTTTTAAAATGGCGTAAAGTTCTTTTAAATAATCCCTGCCAGCCCCCGGAATCGCGATGATTGCTTCGTCCGCGGGGTTTGTGCGCAGCAAAAGGGCGACATCTCTTATAGGACCTAAAACAGGTATATCATCGATTCTTCTGCCGATTTTTTCCGGGTCGTCATCTAAAAACGCGACTACTTCGCCAAAAATCGCCTTTTTTGTGATTTCATTCGCGAGAGTACGCCCCGCGAATCCGGCTCCGATGATATATAATCGCTTTGATTTTCCCATTAAAATTTCCCTTCTTAATCATTTAATTAACGTAAAAAGGGCATTACAATGGCTTTTATTTAAAAGCGCTATGTTTTACTAATCTCAAGCGATCCAATAACCTCAAATCCAAGATCGATACTAAAGGAATCATTGTAAATATCCAGCTTGATTTTCGCCCTTCCTTTTCTTTTATCGACCTTTATTATCCTGCCCTCAAGACCTGAAAGCGGTCCATCGATAACTACGATACGGGAGTTCTCGTTAAAATAAACTCTGGACTTGCCGGCTATTGGACCCGCGTTATTTATGAAATGCAGAACAATCTCTAAATCCCTGCCTGACAGGGGAGCGATGTTCTGGTTGGATTTTAAAAATCTGAAAAAACCGTCTGTGCGCCTGAATTCCCACTGAAAGGCTTTGATTTCATCGTCATTTTCCGCTTCGATAAAAAGGTATCCCGGAAAAACCGAGGGAACGCTGGTTTTAATTTTTCCGTTTTTTCTTATATCCAAAAGGCGGCGTAAAAAATGAATTGGAACCGAAATATGAGGATTGGTTGCCTTAAAAAGCTTGATAAATTTCTCTTCCGAGCGCGTTTTTACCTGAATCGCGTAATAGTTCATCTTATTTGATTATATAATCGATTAGATATTTGTAGAATAGCGCCGATAATTGATTTAGAGGAATTTTGTAATTATTCTGGCGCCTCGCGCCATTAAGGAGTTGATAATGAGAAAAGGCTTGTTGTTTATGGTAATTTTACTCCTTTTTTTAAGCGCTAAAATCTTCGCGTCAACTGTGATTATTAATATTATCGAAACCGGAATTCCCGAAAACAGATCCGTATCTGAATATACTGAGATTTGGGAAGACGCGTTTATGGACGTTTTCTTTGAATCAGGATTGATAATTTCCAATGATTCAATCCTGCGTTTTGAGACAAAGCCTTTGATTAATATTTTTGAATATGTGGTATACGATATCAGCGAAATAAGTAAATGGGGAATTGATTTTATTATTATTACGCAGCTGGATTACATAGGAAATATCCGTCAGCCTTCGGAGATTAATTTTATTATATATAAGGTAAGAACAAATGAGATTGTAATGGAAAGAATGATTGAAGGTAAAACTTACAGATCAACAAGGGAAGGGTTAGATGATATTAAATCAATTGTCAGAGGCCTTGTTCCTTATATCAGATAATTTTAAAAAACGAATAATTTGTATCAGGAGATGTAGATGAAAAAAGGATTAACATTAATAATTATAACAGGAATTTTATTTTTTCTTACAGCGTCCTCGCCATGGGAAGGAGCCGCGGCTGTCGCGCCTGCCGGTGAACTGCCTGAGTCCGGTTTTTTTGTCGCGACAAATTCATTTCCGCGCAACACTGTAGTTGATATCACTAACATAGAAACCGGAAGAACGGCCAGAGTAATTGTCGCGAACTCCCTAAGCAGTTCAGGTCTTCTCGCTACAGTGTCGCGCGAAGCCGCGGAAATTATCGGAATGCGTTCAGGATCTGTCAGCAGGGTAAGGATGGTTCAGCCGTCTGATCCGCTCGCGTATCTTCGTTTTACGGAAAGATTAGCCTCAGGCGCTCCTTTTATAGACCCTTCAATGACAGAAGAAAGGATGCTGGAAGAGTTGTACAGCGCCGATTCTTATGTGCCGCCTGTCGCGGCTTTGGCTGTTACTCCCGCTTCGCCTCCGTCATCGCTTGGCCCGATTTCCGAATTAACATCTGATCGCGGTTATGTGCTAGATGAGCCTGAATGGGGCGGAAGCGGCAGATTAAATATTGTTGAGGTTCCGGGATTTATTGTAGACCCTGTGCGGCCTTTTACGGATACCGCTTCGCCGGGAGTCGCGGAACCTCCGTTCATCATTCAAAGCGAACCGGAGCCGCAAACCGCGCAAACCGCGGAACTTCCAAGCGAACCCGCAGCGGAACCTGCCGCTGTCACCAGCGCGCTAGAGCCTGTTCAGGCTGAAGATCCTGTTTATGTTTCGCGCATGGAATATTCAGAACCCGCCGCCCAAACGTTAAATGAAACACCCCCCGCGGAAATTCCTGGAGCTCAGCAGGCGGCGGCGGAGCCTTCCATTGGAGTAGCGGAAGCCGCGCGGCCTGCCGCGGTAAATGAGCCTATAGCGGAAACGGAGACTGTTCAAGCCCAGACAGCGTCAGTTGATAATGATCGCGTAACAGAGATAACAAAGGAAGTATCAGAGCGAATTGAGGAAGTTCCGCCTTCGTTAATAATAAAAGAAGTAACAGAGTTCGCTAGGGAAAATCCGCCTGTAGAAATTAATAAACAAATACCTGATTTTATCGCGTTTGATGACACAAAAGACGATATAGAAAAAGAAGTTTCCCATTTTATCACTGAAGTTCCGCGTGATGACAATGTAAAGGAAACATCGGAATTTATTACAGAGACTCATCGTGATGATATTACCAAGGAAACAAATGAGTGGATTGACCCTGTTTTTATAGCGACAGAACCTGAACCTGAACCTGAGACAAGGCAGCCAGAAATCGCGCGAACCGCGCCTGAAACATTGCCTGAGACTTTAACTGAGACACCGCCGCAAAACGAGCGAGTCGCGCTTGTTCCTGTAGAGTCGACTTTACGGGCGCCGCAAAGCGTTTATGACATTCCGCTTGCCAATATTATTCCCGGAATCACAGTTCCGCGGCAAGCTGAAACTCCGGCTCCCGCGCCTGTACAGCCGTCTTATACAACGGCGGCGCAGCCCGCGGCGGTTGAACAGTCATTTACATCCCGCGCTATATCGCAGTTAGACTGCGGAAAATATTATGTGCAATTAGCGTCCCTTAACGCGGAAATGGTTGACAGTACTGTAAGACGAATTGATCCCCGCTATAATCCTGTTGTTTTCAGGGATAGGGATAATCTTTACCGCGTTCTTATAGGACCTCTTAATCAGGGAGAGAGCGCGGCGATTTTACAGCGGTTTAAAAGTATTGGTTACGCTGACGCGTTTGTAAGATACGCGAATTAATTAAATAAAATATATAAAACTGATGGAAAATTTTTTAATTATCGAAAATATTAATCCGCGTAGTTTAATTGAAATAGGCGTAAAAATTGTAATATCAATTCTGGTTATTATAATAGGGATTTTCTTGTCTAAAGCGTCCGCGAAGATAATCAAAAAAGCGTCTAAAGATAATATTAAAGCGGATGATACCGCTATTTTAATTATATGTAAAATAGTTAAATACGGAATATTAATTATCTGTTTAATATTGATCTTAAGTATTTTCGGGGTGCAATCTACAAGCCTTCTGGCTATTCTTGGTTCCGCCGGTCTCGCGATAGGTCTCGCGCTTAAAAATACGCTTGGAAATATAGCGGCAGGCATTATTTTAATTTTTCTGCGAAGCTATAAAATCGGCGAATTCATTGAATTTGGCGCGATAAGCGGAAATGTCCGGGAAATTACGCTTTTTACAACCATCCTGGAAACGCAGGAAGGCATTTATATCTCATCGCCTAACTCATGTATTTGGGGAGTGCCGCTAAAAAATTATTCGCGTAACGGGAAAAGACGCGTGGATATTCCTGTAAAAATTTCCTGCGCTTATTCGCTTGATACCGCTATTCAAACAATAAAAAAAATTACAAATTCCGAAAGCGGGATTTTACAAGAGCCCGCGGCTCAGGTTGTCGTTCAGTCCGTTCAGGATAAAAATGTTATTTTAGTAGTAAGAGCGTGGGTTACAAATGAGCGATTTCAGGAAATTTTCTGCCGGATGACGCGCGAAATTAAAGAAAAAATGGAAGAAGCTGGAATACAGATATAGAGAACCATAAAAAAAGGCAATTTTTATGATTCAGTATAAATTGATCAATGATTATAAAACTTTTATATCAAATCCTCGTTTTGAAAATTCCTCTCTCCAATTATCTTTAATTTCGCTTGCCGGATTTTTTAGTGGAAGTATTAATGGAATTTTTTGACCAAGAGCTTCCATTTTTGATATTCCGTAATTGTTATATGGCATGATTTCTATTTTATTAATTTTTGGATAATTTTTTAATAGATTAGTAACATCATCAAAATGCTGTGTTGTATCATTAATTCCCGGAATAACCGGAAGGCGGATAATTATTTCTTTTTCTTTTTGATAAAGATAACTCAGATTGGATAAAATGGAATCATTTATTAATCCGCAGTATTTCTTATGTTCGGCGCTGTTAACGATTTTTATGTCAAAAAGAAAAAGATTGACGCGATTAATAATTTTGTCAATTTCTTTTTCGCTTACGCTGCCTGATGTCTCTACCGTTATGTGAATATCAGGAAGTAAATCCAGAAATTTACATATAAAATCTGAATATATTAAAGGTTCTCCGCCAGAAAATGTTATGCCGCCATACTCTTTAATAAAAGCGATATCGCTTTTAATCCTGTCCAATAAAGCGTCAGGAGTATAAAATTTCCCGCATATTTTTAAAGCGCCGTAACAGCAGACTTCTACGCGTTTGCTACAAATCATCTCATGAATCGCGTCTGAGTTAATAATCCGCGCTCCGCAGCCGCTTATTTTCGCGCACGCCATACATCCCGCGCAATTATTTTTAAAGAACATTACCCGCGGATTTTTATTTTTTGATTCAGGATTATGACACCAAACGCAGTCTAGCGGACATCCTTTAAAAAATATTACAGTTCTGATTCCAGGACCGTCATGGATTGAAAAAGACTGGACATCGAATACGCAAACGCGATTAATTTCGTTAAGAGAAATATTATTTTTAGTAGGTGGTTCTATCATAAATTTCTTTTTGCACATCCTTGCTAAGATTAACAAAACGCGCGCTTAAACCGCCGATACGGACAATCAAGTCTTTGTAGTCCCGCGGGTTTTTTACAGCGTTTAACAGATCATCTTTTCCTACAACGCTGATCATCGCCTGAGCTCCGCCGTTTTTAAAATAATAATTAATAAGGGCGCGCGCGCCTTCATCACTGTTCCATGTTTCTTTTGTAAACCGCGTATTTTGTACCATGCCGGCATGGTTGTCATGCGGCATTTTTAAAATTGAGTTAAACATCGCTATTACGCCGTTCTTGTCGCTTCCTGACGCTGGATTATTAGCGTTCGCCATCGGCATTCCCGCTTTGCGTCCGTCAGGCGTAGCGCCTACCCATCTTCCAAGCATTGTGTTCATGGAATTATTTATATTTACAGCGAGATAACTGTCTAAACCTGTTTTTTTCGCCTGTTCTTTTATAGACAAACAGATAAAATTGTGAATATCCAAATGAATATCATCAACATAGGAAATGTCATTGCCGAATTTTGGACAATCCATCATCATTTTGCGCTCGCGATCAAAACCGTAAAAATTATTTTTTAAGATAGAGATCAAATCAGGCGCGGGAATTTTTTTGTCATCAAACACAAGCTTTTTAACAGCGGCAAGAGAGTTAGCGCAGTCTACATTTCCGTAAAGCTCAACAGTTCCCGCGAGATATTTACAGCCTCCGTCAAAAATTCCCTTACCTCTGGAAATACAGCCGTCATATAAAAGAGTAACCATTAAAAAAGGATGCGTTTTTCCTACAGCGTCGTAAATATATTTTTCATATTTCGCCTGAGCTTCGATGTAAATTAAAAGATGCCGCTTAAACACCGATAAAAATTCGTCAAAATTATTACAATCAGCCAGTGTTTTTGTTTTAATTGAAATATATGTATTTGATACAGGATCAAAACCTCCGTAAATAGCGAGTTCCAGAATTTTTAATGTGATTATAAGCCCGTTAGGAGTGCCAAAACTGTAATGATCAAAAACAAACTCGCCGCAGCCAAGAGGCATATAATTTTCGGCGAGATTTCTATCAACATCGAAAGCCTTCATTACGCAGGGCACAAGAACCTCATCATTGTAGAGCAGGGGGAATGTCCGGCCTTCGCCGATGCTTCGCATAGCGGCTTCCCAAACCGCCTTTGGTGTATCATTATTAAAACGAAGCGTAAACTGCGGAAGAATTTCTTTAAACGTTCTTGACGCCTCGCACGCCAATAGGCAGAATCTGTCCGCGTTTTCGGGATTTCTTCTTCCGTATCCGCCGATAATAACTCTTCCGTCAGTGTCACAATCAAGCGCGTCTATAAGGCGGAAGAGGCTTTTAATTATTTCTAAAGCCTGCTCTCTCGTAATTTTTTTCGCGTCGATATCACTAGCGTATAAATCGCCAAGATATACATCCATCCGCCCGAATTCAATAACAGGGCACATAACGCTGTAAAGCCAGACAAGCTGCGCGGCTTCAAGAAGGGAAGAAGGAGCGCGCTTTGAAATATTTTCAAGGGCCGCCGCGAGATTGTTCATTTGTGTTTTACGCGTGGGATTTTCTTCTGATTTTGATAAAGCGAGCGCTTCTTTTTGATAATGAAGGCAGCAATCTTTTAAGATATCAAGAACGCCTAAAGAACATTCATAAAATATTTTATCATTGCCTGTAACATCGATATTATCAAGTTCATTTTTAATTTCCAGAGCGAGCCCGGGAATTCCAATTTGTACTAATTTATCAAAATCTAAAAAAGCGCCTGCCATCCTGATAATCGGAAACGCGGGGAGAGGATCAGTATCGTATCGATCTGAAGGAAGTATATCATTTATTTCGCGGGGAGTATTTTTCTTTATAAGATAATCTGTGTTTCTTGATTTCCAGTATATTAACAGGTCATGAATATCTTCCTGATACTTAGCGTTTCCGGTACGCGTTTCTATCGCGCGCGTAATTTTTTTCTCGTCGATATAATATCCAAGTCCGCCTGTTAACCCCTGCATGCCGAAACCAACCATTCCAAATTGAACTCTTCCGGCGAGAATATCCTCATCCTGAATCGGCATTAGAATGCCGGGGTACTGGACTTTTAAACACTCAAGCTCAATCATCGCCGGATGCGAATATTTTTCGCTGGCTTCCTTATGCGCTTTTGTAAAAGCGATTTCAAAACTAAGGTCATTACGCGGATTTTTAACTTTCCAGTTGTTCATTGTTTTATTTTATAAATACCTTTTTATGATAATTTTTAAATCTTGCGCCCGACAGGACTCGAACCTGCAACCTACGGATTCGAAGTCCGTTACTCTATCCAGATGAGCTACAGGCGCTGTTTAGGTGGATGACGGGTCTCGAACCCGCGACGACAAGATCCACAATCTTGTACTCTACCCCTGAGCTACATCCACCATACCCAGATCAATATGAGAAAAAAAACTGTTTTTGTCAAGCCGTAAGAACGCGCTGATTTTACGAGGTTATTGTCAGTTTTTGCCTTAATTTGCCGGTTTATTGCCCTAAACATCAATTATTTTAACGCCGATAATACATATAGAGGTAATACCATGATGTACGAAAAATGCAGAGATATTCTTTTAAGGGAATTTGAGCTTATTCAAAACGCGGTAAATATTCAGGAAAAAACGCGGCTTGCGGTAACGGAAAAAGAATGGACAGCCTTTGAGGAAAATATCAGCGCTATGAATGGTATTGAAATAAAATTAAATGATTTGGAAAATGAAAGAGAAAAACTTTTTGAAGTCGCGAAAACGCTGATTCATCAAAAGAATTTTTCAAATACTCTCGACGCGAAAGGAAGTTTTCATACTTTAGTTTCATTTCTTCCGGAAGATCAAAAAGAAGAATTAACGTCAATTTACCGGAGCTTAAAAATGGAAGCTTTCAAGCTGCGGATCGCGAATGAGTCGCTCGCTGTTTATATAAACGGAGTTAAAAACACATTAAGGGAATTTATCGATATCGCGTGCGTTGATCGCGGCGGAAAAATGTACACAAAAAACGGGAAGCCATTTTCGCATAACGTAAGCAGTTTTGTTTTAAATCAGAGTTTCTAAGGAGATTTATATGACATCAACATTCATGGGATTGGAAATAGGAAGAAAAGGGGTACAAGCCCATCAGGCGGCGATTAACACTGCGGGTCATAATATCAACAACATGAGCAACCCGGGGTATTCCCGGCAGAGGGTTGAGTTTAACGCGTTCGTTCCTATTTATCTTCCCGGGCTTAACCGCGCGGAAACTCCCGGGCAGCTTGGGCAGGGTGTAGTAGTCGATCGTATTGAACGGGTGCGCGATCAGCTTTTAGACAGAAGAATTGTGGCTAACGCCTCGGCGGAAGGTTACTGGGAAGTACGCGATAAATACATAAGCGATATGGATAAGCTGTATATGGAAACTGGTTTTAATTCCATTAGAAGCAAGATGGACAGTTTCTGGGACGCCTGGCAGGAACTGTCATATCACGCCGCTGACAATGAACACCGGCTGATCGTTTTAACAAGAGGAAAAACGTTAATCGATGGAATTAATTCGCATTATAACGGTTTAACGACATTGCAAATGATGGCGAATCAGGAAATCGAGATGACGGTTTCAAATATAAATGAGCTTACGCGCCAGATTTCAAATCTTAACGGCGATATTCAAAGGATCAGAGGACAAGGCGATAACCCCAATGATCTTATGGACAGGCGCGATTATCTGGTTGATGAGCTTTCAAAATTAATTGACATAACGGTTGTTCAGACAGACCCTGATGAATTTATGGTTCATACTTCAGGGCATATTTTGATTCAGGGACGGGTTGGCAGGCAGTTTGATTTAAGAAAAGACACTGACGCGGAAAGTTTCGCCCATGTTTACTGGCGCGATGTTCAAAGCCAGATGATATTTTCCAAAGGAAGCCTTGGCGCTTTATTTGAGCTTCGCGACGCGACAATCGAGAAAGAGATTCAGAATCTTGATAATCTTACAATGAACTTTACTGACTTGGTAAATGAGATTCACTCAAACGCGTACGGAGCGAACGGAAGAACAGGAATAAATTTCTTTTCTGAGTATCCATATGTTACAAATGTAAACGGCAATTACGATCGCGACGGCGACGGCGTTTTGGATTCATCATATATATACAGGATAAACGGCTTGCATTCGCTTGAGCCGCAGACGCAGCCCGGTTTTGAAGGCACTATTACGCTGTCAGGGTCTGACAGGCTTATTGAAGTCCGGTATTATTCAACGGATACAGTTTCCGATATTGTTACGCGAATTAATAATTCAGGAGCCGAAGTTGTAGCGCGCCTTAACAGGGACGGACAGCTTCAGCTTAAAGGAACGCCGGCGGAACTGCTAAACGGGCAGAGAGTTAATCCTGATTTCGTTATACGACATATTGAGGATTCCGGGCATTTTCTCGCGGGTTACGCCGGCATTCTTTCAGAATCAGGGCCCGCTGGCGCGTTCAGCTGGAATCAGGCTGACGCTGTCATGAATTTAAGAGTTGGCGCGGAAAGTTACGCTGTAGCTCCTGTCGCTAATCCGTCAGGATGGGTTCATATAAACCCGATGCTTTCAAGGGATCCTTCTTCTGTCGCGGCTGGTTTTGGACAGAACGACAGATCGGCGAATCCCGGGAACGGAAGCGCCGCCGCGGAAATCGCGGGCATCAGAAATAATTTTGTAATGATTGGGCAATTCGCTACATTTGACGATTACTTCGCTAATACAATCGGCAACATCGGTTTAATGGGAGAGCAGTCAAGAAGATCTTTGGCTACGGAAAATCAATTAATGAATTATCTAAGAGAGTTAAGACAGTCAATATCCGGGGTTAATATCGATGAAGAGCTTACAAATATAATTCGTTTTCAGAAAGGTTATGACGCCGCCGCGAGGTTCATAACGACAGTAAACTCCATGCTTGATACTTTAATCAACCGCATGGGCGTATAAGGAGTAAAACATGACAAGAGTTTCAACTAATATGCCTGTTACTAATACCCAGTTTCATATGCGCAGGCAGGAATCTAATATGTACGGCATACAGAATCAGATAGCGGGTAACACAAGATTGAACAGCCTTAGCGACGATCCTATCGCCGCGTCCCGCGCTGTAAGATATGATTCATATCTGGCGCGTCTTAACAGATTTGAAAAAAACACGCAATACGCGCAGGATCATTTGAATAATACTCATGATTATCTTGGGTCAACAATGGAAATCTTACACAGGATCCGCGATTTATCCGTGCAGGGGGCGCATGGCATTTACTCAAACGAGGATATGAAAATTATGGCGGTTGAAGTAAATGAGCTTTTAAAAGAACTTGTTTCAATTTCAAACAGTCTGGGTCCTGACACCAAACAGACATTCGCTGGCGATAAAGTTTTTACACAGCCTTTCAGAATTGTCGAGGGAAATGTAGAAGGCGCGGGGGAGACAATGATCGCCCGCGTTGAATACAGGGGAGCTGGCGCGACTCGTCAGGTTGAAATCGGCGATAATATGTTTTTGGATATTGACTTAAGCGGCGATGAAGCGTTTTGGGCGGAAAGAATGCAGATTTTTTCTTCTGTTGACGCGACCGATTACAGAGTAAGCGAGAATGGTTCTTTTTTTATTGACGGCGAGGAGATACGCGTAAATATCGGCGATACATTACCCGCTATTGTCGCGAAAATAAATGACTCAGGCGCGCCTGTTAAAGCTTATATTGATATTACCTCAAGAGGATTAGTGCTGGAGGGAACAAACGCGCATTTAATCCGCGCCGAGGACAGGGCAGGGGGAGCGTCTGTATTAAAAGATTTAGGAATAATCGAAGGCAATATGATAAATAACGCGCCTAACTGGGCGGCGTCCGCGCGCGTAGCTGGCGGTTCTGTTTTTGACATGGTAATCAGATTAAGAGACGGAATGTTAAGAGGCGATCAGGATTTTATCGGAAGTCAGGGAATCGCCGGAATTGATATGGCGATAGGCAATATCGTTTACAGGCTGGCGGATGTCTCAAGCCGCGCGGAGCGCGCGGACGCGGCGTGGCAAAGAATAAACGCGCAAATTCCAAATGTAACGGCGATGTATCAACGCGAAGCGGGATTAAATCTCGCGACCGCCGCGACCGATTTAAAGCAGGCGGAACTCGCGCATCAGGCGATACTATCCACAGCGGCAAGGTTATTGCCTCAGTCTTTATTGAATTTCTTAAGATAAAAAGCTAATGTTTACAAGGAGCAGTTCATGACAGTTAATACCAAGGCTTTTGGTAAAGTAGAAATTGACGATAAGTTAAAGCTGAGCATACCAAGAGGATTGTTCGGCTTTGAGGATTATACCGAGTATGTTTTGTTCAATGACGCGGAACATGAACCGTTTTTCTGGCTTCAATCAACTGATGAAATTGAAATCGCGTTTATTTTAATTAATCCTTTTCTGTTCAGAACCGATTATGAGGCGAATGTTTCTGACGATGAGCTTTCTGAAATCGGGATTAAAAATAACGATAATATTTTAACTTTTACCATAGTCACAGTGCCGCAGGATGGCAGTCCCATGACAGCTAACCTGCAGGGGCCGATTATTGTCAATAAAGAAAAAATGACAGGGATGCAGGCTGTATTATCGGATTCCAAATGGAAAACAAAACACGATATTCTGGCGGAGTTAAACAATAAGTCAGGCGATCGGCAAAAAGGATGATAAGATGCTAATACTGTCAAGAAAAGTAAATGAAAAAGTTGTAATTAATGACGATATTACCATTTCTATTATCGAAATTAGAGGCGATCAGGTTCGCGTAGGCATTGACGCTCCGAAAAAAGTTAAAGTTTTCAGGCAGGAAGTTTATGACGCGATTAAGGCTGAAAATAAAGCCGCCTCTGAATCAGCGTCCGTTATCCCGCGCGTTGACTTTGGCAAAAAATAATAAAAATTAAATTGTGAAAAAATTAAATTATTCTTTAATTTATAGCGATAATAATATTTTGGCTGTTAATAAAGTTTCCGGCGTTTCTGTAGGTCCTGACAGGTACGATGAGTCAAAAGAAAGACTTGATAAAATTTTACAAAAAGATTTTAATCTGCCAAAATTATTTATCGTTCACAGAATAGATAAAGAAACATCAGGGCTTGTAATATTCGCTAAGAACGCGGATAAACACAGGGAACTTTCGGTTTCCTTTGAGAAAAGGCAGGTTAGTAAAAAATATATCGCGGTTGTGCACGGAAGACCGTCGTGGAAAGAAACTGAATGTGATTTAGCGTTAGTTCCTGACGGTAATAAAAAACATATGACAATTATTGATAAGTATAAAGGAAAAGAATCATATACGAAATTTATTTATTTAAGCGGCGCTGGCAATTACAGCGTTCTTGAAGCGCTGCCATTAACAGGCAGGATTCATCAAATAAGAGTTCACACTGCGGCTCTTGGGCATCCTGTTGTCTGCGATAATCTTTACGGAAAAATGTCGCCGGTAAAATTATCATCTTTTAAGCGCGGTTATAAAGGCGATCCAAACGATGAAAAGCCTCTGTTATCAAGGCTTGGGCTTCACTCAAAAGAGCTCACCCTTCCAAATGGAACAAAGTTTGAAGCCGATATCGCCAAAGATATGTCTAGCCTGATTAAGCAAATAGAAAAATGCTCAAAAAAATAATTTTTTTAATTTTTATCGTATCGTACTCTTATAACGCGAGTCTGAAATTTAAATTATTATATCTTTCTTGAACCGGGTTTAATAAATGGAATTCCCTGTTTGCACAGTTCACAAACAGACGCTTCCCAGCTTACAGCTTTAATTTTTACGGCAGGGTAAACAGGCCAGGGGATATCATTAGCTTCATCCGTTCTCCTGTCTACAACGCACGCTAAAGCGCTGACTACAGCTCCAAAAGTTTCCAATACCGCCGCGCATTCCAAGGAAGATTTTCCTGTAGTGACAACATCTTCTACTATTAAAACATTATCGCCTTTTTTTAGTTCAAATCCGCGGCGGAGCGTCATTTTTCCATTTTCGTCTCTTTCTGTAAATATTGAGGGAAGATCAAGCTGGCGGGCGATTTCATAAGACGCGATAATTCCCCCCATCGCGGGACCGGCGACTACGTCAATTTTTAACTTGCCGTTATTAATATCATTTTTTATAGAGGCTGTAACATTTTCAAAAGCTTTTTCCGCCTTTTTTGGATGTTGTAAAAGCTTAGCGCATTGAAAATATTTGTCTGAGTGCCTTGCCGAGCTTAAAAGAAAATGCCCTTCCAAAAGCGCGCCAGATTCGCGTAACAGTTCAATAATTTTATCCATTTATTGTTTCCTTATGTTCCCCTGATTGAAATGCCGCTGATGTTAAGAATATTGTTAGACGCCATATATTTTTGAAGTCCGCCGATAATATCGATCATTGTATGAGGATTGGAAAAAGTGGCCGAGCCCACCTGTATCGCGCTTGCTCCAGCCATAAGAAATTCAATGGCGTCTTCCGCGCAGGCGATTCCGCCGATTCCTATTACCGGGATTTTTGATTTTGATTCTTTTAGAGTATCAATTAACTCCCATACAAGGTGAAGCGCGATAGGTTTAATCGCTGGACCTGAAAGCCCCGCGGATACATAATCAAACACCGGTTTTTTGTTAACAATATCAATCGCCATCGCTTTAAATGAGTTAACCAGGGATAAAGCGTCAGCTCCCGCGTTTATGCACGAGCGCGCGATTGACGACAGTGACGGAGCGTTAGGTGTAAGCTTAACAATCAGGGGTTTTTGCCGGCAGACCCTTTTTACAGCGGAAACCAATGCCGCTGATGTTCCGGGATCAAGGCCAAACGCCATGCCTCCAACTTTTACATTGGGACAGGAAATATTTAGTTCTATCATGTCAACCTGCGAATCATTAAGAATGACCGCGCCCTTAACATATTCATTTGTTTCCGCTCCGCAAAGATTCGCGATAATGACAGGACCAAGCTGGCGCATCGCGGGAAGCTCTTTCTCCAAAAACGCGTGAATACCCATGTTCTCAAGCCCGATTGAGTTTAAAAGCCCTGAAGGAGTTTCCCAGACGCGGATGCCTGAGTTTCCGGCGCGCGGAATCATTGTTAACCCTTTTGTGCAAATTCCGCCGAGAACTGAAACATCAAAATAATCCGCGTATTCTTTTCCGCTTCCGAATGTGCCGGAGGCGGCTATTACCGGGTTTCTGAATTTAACGCCCGCGATTGTTACATTCATGTTAGGTGTATATTGATTCTTAAAAGAATCTGATGAATTATCCTTGTTTAAATCAGTCATTGAACATCACCTCCGCGGCGTTAAAAATAGGGCCGTCTTTACAGCAACGGCGGTAACCGTTAACTGTATTTATCGAGCAGCCGAGGCAGACGCCTGTTCCGCACGCGAGCCTCGCTTCCATAGAAATATAACAAGGCACTTTTTTTATTTCGCATTTTTTCTTTAAAGCTTTAAGCATTGGAACAGGGCCGCAGGCGAACATCGCGTCATAAATTTCCGGCTCAAAAATAAAATCCACTATTTTACCGATAAGCGCGTTCTTTCCGTCCTCCGCCGTGATTACAACTTTTCTAGCCTTGCTGCCGGCTCCTAAAATTAATTCTTCCTCATCTTTTCCGCGGAATCCATGTTTGAATCCGGCGAAAAAATGATAATGATAATCGCGGTTTTCCGAAACTAAAGCGGATAAAGGTGCGATGCCGGCGCTTCCGCCGACAAGCGCGATGTTTTTGTTTTCAGGGAAAAAATCCGACCAGCTGTTTCCGATTGGTCCTGTCATTAAAACTTTTTCACCTTTAAAAAGGTGAGACAGCTCCAAAGTGCCTTTTCCGCGTTTCGCGATTAAAAACTTAACAATTTTAGCGTTGTGATCATAATCAAAAATACCTAAAGGGCGGGGCAGAAAAAATGAAGCGCGAAGCGGTTTGATCATGAAAAATTGTCCGGCTTTAGGAGGCTGGTACTCCCATACAAATTGAAGTATAAAAAAATCTTCTGTTATTTTTACATTGCTTACAAGTTCGCAAATTTTACTTGAACTCATTAATCGCCTTCCTTATATCGTCGCGCATTTTAATCGCGGCTTCTCTTGCCGCCATCGCCGCGAACGCGTTATCCGCGCCGCCGTTTAAATCCTGATTCCGCCACGCTGTAATAATTGATCTGCTCGCGTTTACAACCCCTCCGTTGCCGTTACGAAGCAGCAAAGCCGCCTCCGCGGCTCCGCCGCCCTGGGCTCCGTATCCCGGTATTAAAAAAAACAAATCCGAGTGTGTTTTTCTGATTTCAGCGGCTTCGTCTTTTTCCGTGCAGCCTATAACAACGCCGAACATTCCGTAGCCTGAACTTCCCTTATATTCATCCGCGAGGCGCGACATTCTTTTTCCGACTTCATTATAAAGGCGCTTTTTCTCAGGCGGATCAGCGTTTAATTCCAAATATTCAAAGTCTTTCATGCCAGGGTTGCTTGTTCTCATTAAAACAAACGCGCCTTTCCCGCCTGAGTTACGCGCCATTTTTATCCACGGTTCAAGCGAATCCATTCCCAAATAGGGGTTTAATGTGACAAAATCCGCCTCAAAATCCCCCGAGTAATGCGCTTTAGCGTAACGAAAGGCGGTATCGGCGATATCGCTTCTTTTAATATCCGCGATGGCAAGGCATCCTTTGCTTTTGATGTATTTTAACGTATCTGAATAAATTTTTAAACCGTCAACGCCCATTTCCTCATAGTACGCTATTTGAACTTTATAGCATGCCGCTATATCATAAGTTGAGTCTATAAGCGATTTGTTAAATGAAAGCGCGGCTTCGCTGTCATTCCGCGCTTTTTTTATTTCTTTCGCGGGAATATAATCAATACATGTATCAAGCCCGAGGCAGACATGTCCTTTATTTTTTACATTTTCATATAATTTGTCGATATTCATAATTTTTCCGTTAGCTGAAATCTCCCGCGAAAATTATCTCATCGCAATATTCGCAGCGGTAAGTGCGCTTTTCCTTGTTTTCAAGATGAAAATTACGCGTTATATATTTCTCCGTGGAGCTTATACAGCGCGGATTTTTGCATATAAGGACATTTTCCACTTTTTCAGGCAAAGAAAGTTTGATTTTTTTTGTTATGCGCTCATTCTCAATAATATTAACTGTTATATTGGGATCAATAAGCCCCAAAACATCCATATTAATCGAAATTGTATTATCAATTTTTATTATATCTTTTTTTCCGCTTCTCTCGGACGCCGCGTTAGCGACATAAGCTACCATATACGGCGCTTTATCAAGATGAAGCCAGTTGAAAACGCGGATACCAAGTCCCGCTTTTATATGATCGATTACAATGCCGTTTTTAATCTCCTCAACGTTTAACATTTCATACAACTCCTAATATTGAGGCGAGAAGCGCCATTCGGACATACATTCCGTATTTCGCTTGCTTAAAATACGCCGCCCTTGGATCATTGTCAATTTCTATGGAAATTTCATTAACGCGCGGAAGCGGATGAAGAGCTATCATATTTTGTTTTCCGTATGACAGCTTGTCTTTGTTAAGAACGTATGTATCCTTAAGGCGTATATAATCATCCTCATTAAAGAATCTTTCTTTTTGAACCCTTGTCATGTAAAGGACATCAAGATCGCTCATTGATTTTTCAAGGTTTTCATTTTCCGTAAAATCAGTCTTATTTTTTGTTAATATCGCTTTAATGTAATCAGGGAGCGCGAGTTCCAAAGGAGAAATAAAAATCATCCTTATATTTTTATAGCGCGAAAGAGCCTTGGAAAGCGAATGCACCGTTCTTCCGAATTTTAAATCCCCGCAAAAACCTATCGTAAAATTCTCGATTTTTCCCCTAAGCTGATTAATTGTAAGAAGGTCTGTAAGCGTCTGCGTAGGATGGTGATGACCGCCGTCTCCCGCGTTTATCACCGGAACATCAGAATAACGCGAGGCTAAAAGCGCGGCCCCTTCTTTTGGGTTTCGCATAACGATAGCGTCAGCGTAGCAGCCTGCCATTCTGATAGTGTCGGCGAGACTTTCGCCTTTAACCGCTGAACTTGAGCCGGGGTCCGCGAAACCGAGGCAGCTTCCGCCAAGGCGAAGCATCGCCGCCTCAAAACTAAGACGGGTTCTTGTGCTTGGCTCAAAGAAAAGTGACGCGAGCAGTTTTCCTTTCGCGCTTTCCCTTAAATATTTATCGTCTTTTTCTATCTTTTCGGATAATTGAAATAACGATTCCATCTCATCAAGAGAAAAATCCTCAGGTTCAACCAAAGACCTTCCCTTTAGACTGGATAAATCGGGCATTTACTTCCTACCTTTAGCCGGCTTGCTTATCTTTTTTAAAAGCCACTAAATATATTCTTGAAAAATTATAATGTATTTACTATTATCATGGCAAGGTGAATACAGATATATCCTATAAAAAAGTAATTAATTCTCTCAGACAAAGAAAAAAAGGCGCTGTCGCGGCTGATATTTGCGCGGAAACCGCTTTGTCTCTTACGACAGTAAGCGAGTTATTATCAAAAGCCGCTGATGAGTTTTCAGGGCAATTAAAAGTGACAGAATCCGGGGAAATTCAATATTATTTCCCGAACGGATATACAAGCCGTTACAAGGGTTTTAAGGCTGTTTTTTCAAAAATTTTTAATAAAATAACATCGTTTTTTTAAAAAACCTCAGCACTTCTTTTTAAAATCTGGATTATGGTAATGCTTATCGGGTACTTTGTTCTTTTTATCGCCATCGCTGTGGCGGCTGTTTTTATTCAGATAGCGGCAAGATCAAACAGTTCAAGCAGCAGTTCTGGAGATAAAGGCGGGTTTTTTGGTTTTGGTTTATTTGATCTTCTTTTCAGATTATGGTTTTTTAATGAGATAACAAAACCCCGTTATGGCTATGATACTTATGGGAATTTTAAAAATAAAAATACTAAAACAAAACGCCCGATGCATAAAGCGATTTTTTCTTTTGTGTTCGGGGAAGAAGATCCAAATAAAAATTGGGATGAAGTAAGGGATAGGGCGGTTATCGCTTTTTTGCAGGCAAACAGGGGAGTGATTTCTCTTTCTGAGTACATGGCTTTGACAGGTGAAAGCGCATTGGACGCGGAAAAAAGCGTTCTGGCGTTTTGCTCTAAATTTGAAGGAAGAGCAGAAATTACAGAAGAAGGAACGATTGTATATTGTTTTGAAAAACTGCTGCTGCGAAGCGATAATAATAATTTTCAGGATTCTATACCCGGATACCCGCTAATAAGCGGACAGGCTCTGAAAGGTTCGATGATCGCGCCTCCCGCGAAAAGATTAAAGGAATTTTCCTCTAACTCTAAAAAAATGAACGGATGGTTTATCGCGATAAACGCTGTGAATTTTTTATTTGGTTCGTATTTTTTATACCAATCATTCGCGGCAGGCAGAATTATTTTTGACGCCGTAGAACCTGTGATACAGGGACTTTACGCGACAGCGCATTACATTCTAAATTTTATTATGAGCGAGCCTCATAATTTTATCAGGATAGTATTAGGAATTATTCCGCTTGTTTTTTCTTTGTTTTTTTGGATAATTCCCGCTGTAAGAAATTCTTCTGTAAAAAAAGATAATAATAAAACAAAGCTTTCTAATTTCAGGCGTTTTTGCTTTAGCAAAATATTTAACTCCCCTAAAGATATTGATGTTGACTCACTTGACCCGAAAATAAACGAATGTTTTCCTGATAATTTAACAGACGCTAAAGATAAAATAATTAAAGAAATCAGCGCGTACTCAAAAGCGGAAGTTGACGCGGGCGTAAACGGAAAAATAATTTATTCGTTTAACGATCTTGAAAGAGAAAAAGAAGAAGTCAGAAAATTCAGGGAAAGCGTTGATATATCAAAAGCGGATATCGGCGATGTTGTGTTTGACACAAACGAAAAATGAACGCCCGCGTTTGTAACGCTTAAATCAGCTCAAAATCTTCCGCGCCGTGTTTACACAAAGGACATATAAAATCATCCGGCAGTTCGCCTTCGTGAACATATCCGCAAATTTTGCATACATAACCTTTTTTTGTTTCTTTAGGCGCCTGAGGTTTTGGCTTTATATTATCAAAATAAAATTGATATGTTAGGCTTTTTTCGTTTGATAAAATAAATGACTGGGCAACATCGGCTGTAAACAATGTGTGCGTTCCGTAATCATAGGAATTAACGACATTAGCTGAAATGACACAGTTCGCGTGTCCGCTTATATAGCGAATCCCGTTCGCGGCGCGGTCTTCATAGCCGCTTTCCTTAAATTTGTCATTATCTTTTCCGCTTGTAAAACCAAACCGCTGAAAAATACTGAACGGAGCTGTTTCTGATAAAACAGAAACGTTAAACGCTTTTGTTTTTAATATCATATCATGAGTAAAGTTCGCTTTGTTAACGGCTATAGCTATACGAAGCGGAGACGCTGTTATCTGCGTAACTGTATTTATTATACAGCCGTTATCCTTATCATTGTCTTTCGCTGTTAACACAAAAAGCCCGTAAGTAAGCTTAAACATCGCCGCAGGATCAATATTTACAGAAGCGGTTTTTACTTCATTTGGAGGCGATGATACTGGCTTAACGTTGTCTTTAAAATCCGCGGCTATCGCGTTTACAATAGCTTCAATTTGCGGAAGCTGTTCTTTTTTTAAGCTAGATTTTATGCTTAAAGTATTGTCAAGGATTTTTATGTTTTCGCGGTTCGCGAGTTTCTCGCGGATCAGGCTTCCGCTTGTGGCTGCCCATGAGCCGTTTTCAATAATGGCGACAGTCCTGTTTTGAATGTTATGCGAAACAAGATCGTTAATAAGGTCTTCCATTGTAATAAAAATGCCCGCGTTATATGTAGTGGAAGCGAAGACAAGATGGCTCCATCTAAAACAGGAGGCGACAATAAAAGAAGCGGGCGTTACAGACACGTCAAACATCGCGGTTTTTATCCCCATGTCGCGAAGACGGCATGAAAGAATTTCAGACGCGTTCTCGGTGTTGCCGTAAACAGAAGCGTAGGCGATCATTACGCCTTTTTCTTCCGGTGTGTAGCTGCTCCATAAAGAGTATTTTTCGATTATATAAGAAAAATTGTCGCGCCAGACAAAACCGTGAAGAGGGCAAATCATATTAATTTTAAGCGCCGACGCCTTGCGTAAAAGCGACTGAACCTGATCGCCGTATTTGCCGGCGATATTCGCGTAATAGCGCCTGAACTCGTCAATGTAATCCTTTTTTATATCAACCTCATCAGCGAAAAGCGCGCCGTTTAACGCGCCGAAAGTGCCGAACGCGTCAGCGGAAAAAAGAATCCCGTCAAGTGAATCGTAAGTGACTATAACTTCCGGCCAGTGAACCATAGGCGCCATGATAAATCGTAAAGTATGTTTACCGGTGTTCAATGTGTCATTTTCCTTAACAATTACAATGTTTTTTTCAAAGTTAAAATCAAGATCAAAAAATTGTTTAATTAATTCTAGCGATTTTAAATTGCAGACAATTTTAACATCGGGGAACCTTATGATAAGTTCGCCAAGACAGGCGCAGTGATCCGGCTCCATGTGCTGAACTATTAGATAATCAAGTTTTCTGCCGCCAAGAGTAAACGCGATATTCTCAAAGAACCGCTGCTCTCCAGATTTGTCAACGGTATCAAACAAAACGGTTTTCTCATCAGTTAACAAATATGAGTTATATGAAACGCCGTTAGCGACAGAATAAACGCCTTCAAACATCGCGAGCCGCCTGTCGTTTATTCCAACCCAAAATAAATCGTCTTTTATTTTTTTTGTACAACGCATTAAAGTCCCCCATTAATTAAAAACACGGAATAGTATTGACAGACACGGGATTCGAACCCACCGCCTTCAGCTCCGGAGGCTGACGCTCTATCCAAATGAGCTAGTCTGTCCAGAACATAAATTTAATTTATAAATTAATAAATGTCAACGAAGGCGAATTCAAGGCCCGCTAAAGAGTAATATAAATTTATCTTAAAAGCTCAGCGTTATCTCTTTTATTCCATCTTAAAGCGATATCATAAGGCGTTTCAGACGCGATGTTTCTTATCGACCTGTTAGCGCCTAACTCAAGAAGCAAAGATATATTAGAAACGCTTCCGTGACGCGCGGCGAAATGCAGGATGGTGTTTCCGGAGCTGTCTTTAGCGTCAATGTTCCTTCCTGAGAAAAGCGCCATAATGCAGTCATTGCCTTTAATAAATGAAATTTCGCCAGGCGTTTTATTGTCAACAGCTTCGATAAATGGATCAGCTCCAGCGTCGGCTAGCAGTTTAACAGAAGCCCACGCTTCCATGTCAATCGCTGTTCTAAGAGGAGTTTTCCCGTTACTGTCAACAGCGTTTATTCTGCCGCCAAGAGTTAATATAGACCTGATTATGTTTTCTGACGCTCTTTCCTGAACCGCTATATGAAGAATTGAGTTACCCATGTCATCAGGCGTGTTAATCCTTCCTCCAGCCAAAAGAGTAGACACCATCTGCCGCGATACGGTTATTGATGTCTGAAACGGCGTTCTGTTTCTTGTGTTACGCGCGTGAATCGAAGAGCCTTTTTGCAGGAGCATATTCACAATGTTATAATTTTCAAGGCTTACAGCTACATGCAAGGGAGTGTCGCCTCTGGTGTTTCTTGTTGATGGGTCCGCGCCGTTAGCTAAAAGATTTTCTACTGAAGGAACCATAACGGTTCTTATCGCTTCCATTAACGGAGTGTTGCCATCAACGTTTCTTACTTCAAGATTCGCTCCGCGCTGGATTAAAAGTTTTTCCATATCGGATATTCCGAACATTACAGCGTCATGCAAAGCTGTGTTACCGTTTAATGAATGCGCGTTAATATCGATTCCCGATGTTATAAGAAAAGCGGCGGAGTTAAGCGCGTCCCATCTTACTGCCGCGTGAAGAGCCGAGTTCCCCTGATTATCGCGCGCGTTTAAATTGGCGTTATTTTCCGTTAGTATCCTTATTGTTGAGATATTATCTGTTCTTATAGCCATAAATAAAGGCGTCTGCCCCGTAGCGTTGGTAATCTCAACTGATAAACCGTTTCTTATAATCACGGGAATCGCGTTATTTAAATTCCATTCCGCAGCGAAATGAAGAATGCTGTTTCCAAGCCCGTCAGTAGCGATTAACGTATTTGAGTTAATAAACCATTCGCGGATTGGAGTTGATGACAGCGCGAAATAAAGAGGGCTGAATCCAGCTCCGTTAAGCGCGAAAATGCCGGCGCCCCTGGAAATTAAGAATTCTCCGTTGGCTCTTTGATTTAATCGGACAGCGATATGCAAAGCGGTTTCTCCGTCCCTGTTTCTCGCGTCCACAGGAGCTCTGTAATCCAGTATACGGGAAATTTGCTCTGGGTTTCCCGCGTTAATTATCGCCGCGTGAAGCATTGTGTTTCCGGTATTGTCTCTTTGCGATACAGTTTCGCCTGTTATTAAAAGATTAAAAATATTATCGTTTGCTTTTATTCCGATATCAAAGGGAGTAACTCCGGCGTTATCCGCCGCGAATATTTCTGAACCGTAGGATAATAATAAAGGTATCAAAGAAACTCTTCTTTCCGAAACCGCGATGTAAAACGGCGTTTTCCCTTCGATGTTTCTTATATGAACATCCGCCGCGCCGTTCAAAATCGCCTGAATAACATCAGCGGATCGGTTTAATATAACAGCGATATGCAATGGCGTGTCTCCGTGTTCATCGCGCAGATTTGGGTCAGCTCCGTAAGCCAAAAGCAATGTGATAACTTCCCTGTGGACTTCGGAGGGGACGCCTGTATGTAAAGGAGTGTTTCCTTTCGCGTCGCGCGCGTTCGGATCAGCGCCGTTAGAAAGCAGCAGTGATATTACAGACACGTTTCCCTTTCGCACAGCTTCATGAAGAGCAGTAGCGCCAGAAACGCTTTTTACGTCAAGATCGATTTTTTTATTTAACAGGAATGTTATAAGACCCGCGTTATCGTCAATTACCGCGAAATGAATCGGGGCGAGCCCGTCATTGCGGCGGATATTATAATTCGCGCTTCTTACAGCCGGACCCATATATTGAAACATCGGGTTTTCAGAATAAGCGCCGGCTAAAATTAACTGCTCGGCGGTTTCCATATGGTCCGCGGAATCAGGACGCTCAAGAGCGTAATCAAGAGCGCTTTTTTCAGCGTTATCTTTTTTATTGATTATCCCGTTTGACGCTGACGCGCTAACGGCGATAACTTCGTGAACAGCCCATGCCTTGCCCTCGATGCTCGCGATATGAAGGATAGTGTGACCGTTTTTATCGGTCGATTCAATATTAGAAGGAGTTAATATTATTTTAAAAATATTTTCGTTTTTCTTAAGAGCTAAAGACGCCGCTGTTTCGGAGTTTAAAATCTCCTTGTGTATATCGCTTCCAGCGCGGGCGATAATCCCCGCGGTTACAGGATCATTTTTTTCTATGCTTATGCCAAGCGGGCTTTGACCCCTGTTATCAAGCGCGTCAATATTAGCGCCTAACGATATGAAAAAACCCGCGAGCTGGGAATCGCCTGTTTCCGCCGCGTAATGAAGGGGAGTTCTTCCGTAAGAATCAAGAGCGTTAACATCAACTTCTCCCAAAAAAAAGCTTCTCGCGCTTGTATCACCTCTTTGAAGCAATGACCAGATATTATCTTCCGGCGCGGCGACCGTTTCAGCTTCTGGGGCGGCTTCGGCGCGGGTTTCCTGTCTGCCGCGCGCGAAAATACTGCCCGCGGATACGAATACTAATAGCGTAATAATCAATACTTTCTTCATGCGTATATTATCGGCAAATTAAAAGCATGAATTAGGAATGAGGAATTAAGAGTTTTCCGCCGCGAAGCAGGCTACTATATGATCCTCGCTGCCTTCCGCCAATTTAAGCGGCGGCTGAGTTACTTTACATTTGTCCATTTTACAAGGGCAGCGGTCGTAGAAGTAACAACCCGGGCGCTGGATATTGGGAGACGGCACATCGCCTGTTAAAATGATCCGTTTTCTTGCCGCCTCTATTTTAGGATCAGGAATCGGCGCGGAGGATAAAAGCGCCTGAGTATACGGATGCAGCGGGTTTTTATAAAGGTCTTTATAAGAGCTGACCTCCACAATTTTTCCAAGGTACATAACCGCGATTCTGTCGGAAATATACTCAATAACCGCGAGATCGTGCGCGATAAATAAATATGAAAGGTTAAATTCTTTTTGAATATCCTTAAAAAGGTTTAATATCTGCGATTGGATAGAAACGTCAAGAGCCGATACAGGCTCGTCCGCGAGAATTAACTGCGGGTTTAAGGCAAGCGATCGCGCGATTCCTATTCTCTGGCGCTGACCGCCTGAAAATTCATGCGGATAGCGGTTTTTGTAGAATTTTAAAAGCCCGACCAAGTCCATCAATTTTTCTACCCTGACCGCTATCTCCTCGCCGCTTATTTCTAAAAGACCAAGTTTTTTGTAAATCCATAAAGGTTCCGCGATTATATCGCCTGTTGTCATTCTCGGGTTAAGCGAGGCGTACGGGTTTTGGAATACTATCTGCATATTTCGCCTTGCTTCCAGCAATTCCTGTTTTTTCATTCCGATAAGACTTTTCCCGTTAAGGTAAATCTCTCCTGAAGTCGGAGTATAAAGCTGAGCCAGCGCGCGCACTACCGTAGACTTACCGCAGCCAGACTCTCCTACAAGACCGAGGGTTTCTCCTCTGTCAAGAGAAAATGAAATGCCGTCAACAGCGTAAATAAACTGTTTTTGCCGATTCACAATTCCTTTGTATCCGGACGGAAAGTGCATGCGCAAATCTTTTACTTCAAGCAGTTTTTCCATCGCTAAGCTCCTTCCCCTGAGTTTCCAAGCCAGCAGGAAGCCACATGCCCGTTATCGTATTCCTTAGAGGGTGGGTATTGAGTTTTGCAAATGTCTAGCGCTTGAGCGCACCTTGGGAAGAAAGGACAGCAAGGAGGAAGATCAATAACATTGGGAGGCTGCCCGGGAATTGAAAAAAGCCTTTCTGTGCCAAGCTTGTCAAGGCGCGGGACAGAGCTTATAAGCCCTTTTGTGTAAGGATGTTTTGGGTTTTCAAAAATATCTTCTGTAAGACCTCTTTCCACAATTCTACCAGCGTACATTACATAAATTGTGTCGCACATCCCCGCGACAACGCCGAGTGAATGGGTAATTAATATAACAGCGGCTTCGAATTTTCGCGTCAGATCTTTCATTAAATCGAGGATTTGCGCCTGAATTGTCACGTCTAAAGCGCTTGTCGGCTCGTCAGCGATTAAAATTTCCGGGTTGCATGAAAGCCCCATAGCGATCATGACCCTCTGACACATGCCGCCTGAGAACTGGTGCGGATAGCTGTTAATCCTCTCTTCGGCGGCAGGAATTCCCGCCATCGTGAGCATTTCGATAGCTCTTTTTCGCGCGTCTTTTTTGTTTAATTTTTGATGAAGCTGTATTGTCTCTATAATCTGCGTTGAGATTCGCAGAAACGGATTTAAGCTTGTCATCGGGTCCTGAAAGATCATCGCGATTTTGGCGCCGCGAATCTCGCGAAGTTTTTTCTCGTTCATTTTTAAAATGTCTTCGCCGTTATAAATTACCTCTCCTCCGACAATTTTTCCGGGAGGAGACTGCACAAGGTTGATTATCGACAGGTTTGTTACGGATTTTCCCGAGCCGGATTCGCCGACAATACCCATAATCTCGCCTTTACGAAGCGAGAATGATACGTCTTCTACCGCTTTTACAACGCCTTCGTCAGTAAAAAAACGCGTGCTAAGATTTTTAACCTGCAGGATAGTTTTTTCTGATAATGCCATGTTATGTTCCTTACATCCTGTTTTTTCCCTGAGGATCAAAAGCGTCGCGAAGCCCGTCGCCTAAAAAGTTCATGGCGAAAAGGAATACCGTCATCATCGCGGCAGGCGCGATTAAAAGCCACGGATACAGTTCCATGCCTCTTACGCCCTCATCGATCAACGAGCCCCATGAAGACATCGGAGCTGAAACGCCCAATCCCAGAAATGAAAGAAAGCTTTCAGACATGATAAAACCCGGAAACGACAGAGTAGAGTAGATGATAATAATCCCCAATGTATTTGGAAGAAGATGCTTACCTATAATCCGGGGAGTTGAAGCTCCGACAGATTTCGCGGCTTCTACAAATTCGGAATTTTTTAAACTGATGATTTGACCTCGAACCACGCGCGAAATCGTAAGCCATGAAACTAAAGCGATCGCCACAAATAAAAGATATACGCTGCGCCCGCCGAATAAAGCCATGAAAACAATAACTACCATCATGTAAGGAAGCCCATAGATTATATCAACTACGCGCATCATCAGGTTATCAAGCCTTCCTCCGACATAACCCGCGACAGCTCCCCATATAATGCCGATTAAAAGCGCTGTCACAGTTCCTACAACGCCGATACCAAGCGAAATCCTTCCTCCGTAAATTATCCGCGAAAGAACATCGCGCCCCAGGATATCGGTTCCCAATATATAAACGCGTTTATGCGCGGGGTCTGTCTCAATTTCTTCCCGCATTTGAGCGAGTTCGGTTTTTTCTCTTTCAGTGTATTGCGATCGGCCTTCCCGTTCCATCAGCCTCGTAAAATAATTTTCTCTTACGCGAATCCTGACATTTCCGGCTATATCAAACGAAGGTGGAAGATGAATGTGCCGCATATCCTGTCTTTCGAATGGGTACAAAGGCAAAATAGGCGCGGCAAGCGAAATCGCGAAATAAAAAAGCACGATGATAAGACCCGCGAACGCCATTTTATTTTTTCTAAGTCTCTTCCACGCGTCCGCGTACAGAGATACAGGTTTAACGCTTTGACTAAACTCGTTAAGAGCAGTTTCAACTTTTTTTTTCGCGAATAACATTTGGCTTGTCCAGTCTTATTTATATGAAATTCTCGGGTCCAAAAACCCGTAAATTATATCCACAATAAAATTTAAGGCGATTAAAATAACAGAATATACAATAACTGTTCCCATTATCATTGTATAATCCCTGTTTGTCGCCGAGCGCACAAAGTGCATACCCAGTCCCGGGATGGCGAAAATTTTCTCTACTACAACAGAGCCTGTAATAACTACCGCCATCGCGGGACCCAGATAGCTGACAACAGGAAGGCACGCGCCTTTTAACACATGCTTAAAAATTATAACAGGCATTGAAAGCCCTTTAGCGCGGGCTGTGCGCACATAATCCGAGCGAAGCGTTTCCAGCATACTGGCGCGCATAAGGCGCGCTATATAAGCGAACTGCGGAAGCGCCAAAGTGATCGCCGGCATAATAATTGTCACAATGCCGTGGCGGCCGTCTATCCAGCCGGAAGTTGGCAGCCATTTTAAAGAGATCGCGAAGATCAGCATAAGAACAGGACCGATTACAAATGTCGGGATTGAAATGCCTGTAACGGCGAACGACATGACAGTGTAGTCGACAGCGGTATTTTGTTTAAGCGCGGAAATAATCCCCGCGGCTACTCCAAGCAAAAGTGAAATCGAGATAGCTGTCAGTCCAAGAATGATAGAATTTGGTAAACCAGCCGCGATTAACTCGTTAACGGAAAAATCCTTGTTTGTGAAAGAGGGTCCAAGGTCACCCTGTAAAACGCCTCCCAAATACCTGAGGTACTGCGTAATTAAGGGCTCGTCCATGTTGTACTTCGCCATTAAATTCGCGAGTACCTGAGGCGGAACCGCTTTTTCGCGGGAGAAGGGACCCCCCGGAGCGACACGTATAATAAAAAAACCAAGAGTAATGATGATGAATACTGTCGGGATAATACTTAGAAATCTTTTAAAAACGAATCGCCCCATGAAGGTCTCCTAAATAACGCGGTTAATCTGACCGTTTAAACAAACGGCCAGATAATGAATTATCTTCTTCTTATGCCTACATATGGATGAACATCAAGAACATTCGCGTACCAGCCGGCCCATTTTGTAAGATCGATCATGCTCTGAGAGACATAGTAGTAAATCGGAATCAAAGCCTGATCCTGACCAACGCCGATTTCCTCGGCTTGGCGCATAACATTATTGCGCTGAGGGCTATCAGGCAGCGACGCCGCCTGTCTGATAAGAGCGTCATACGCGGGGTTGCTGTACTGACCGTCATTATTGCCGCTTCCAGTTTGCAAAAGCTCAAGCAGGTTAGACGGATCAAGATAGTCCGCGATCCAGCCGGCGCGCGCTAACTGGAAAGGACCATTGCTTCTGTAATCAAGGTAGGTCGCCCATTCCATGTTTACAAGATTTATATTGATCCCAAGGTGGTTCCTTAATGACTGTTGAATATACTCGCCAATGATTCTGTGCGAATCGAGTGTGTTGTATACATACTCAAATGTGGGAAGTCCCTGTCCGCCCGGAAATCCTGCGTCAGCTAAAAGACGCTGCGCTTCCGCGATATTGAATCCCTCTATAACCGGCGGTTGATATTCGCCCATCGCCGGAACTAAGCTGGTCGCGGGTAACTGACCGCCTCTTGTTATATTGTTTACAAGCTCTTCGCGGTTAATTACCATCGAGATCGCTTTGCGCACTCTCGCGTCTCTTAACGCGGCATGGCTGTTTGACTGCTGGTTTACAAGAAGGTAATAAGTGCCGGCCTGAGCTGATACCTGGTAATCTTTATGAAGTTTAACTTCGTCAATTCTCGCCAGAGGAACATCAGTACCCCAGTCAATTTCGCCGTTTAAGTAAGCGTTATACGCTGTGTTCTGATCTTCGATTGGGAGGAATGTAATCTTTGTAAGATGCACATTCGCCTTGTTCCAATATCTGTCATTGGGAACAACCACGATCCTGTTATTAGGTATATACTCTGAAAGCGTGAACGGACCGTTACCGACAAAGTTTTCTACCCTTGTCCAGGCGGTTCCATGTCTCTGGATCGCGTGAAGAGGGAGAACGCTGAACGCGTAGTGAGCCATCATATCGAGGGCGTAAGCGACAGGACCTACAAGGTTAACTTCGAATGTTCTGTCATTAACCGCCCTGATGCCTACATTCTGACTGCTGCCGTAACCTGAATTGTATTCATACGCGCCCTTAATAACATTGCCCATCATATACCCGTATTCCGAGGCGTTAGCGGGATCAAGGAAGTAAAGCCATGAGTCTACAAACTGCTGCGCTGTAATCGCTGTGCCATCGCTCCATGTAATGCCCTGGCGCAGCGTAAATGTAATAGTCTCGTTGTTGTTGCTGTAAGCCCAGCTTTCCGCGACGCCCGGTACCGCTTTCGCGGTCTGCGGATCGTAAGATACAAGACCCTCAAAGAGCGCCATGTAAACGCGGTGTTCAGGAACGCCTGTAACTTGACTCGGATCTAACGATTGCACATTCGTCCCATTATTAATGACCATCTCCATCGGGGAAACCCCGCTGGAACCTGTGTTTCTCTGGCAGGACATAAAACCTATACTAACTACCATTAGAAGACACACAAAAATTGAAATTCCTTTTTTCATAAAAAACCTCCGTAATGAAAAGAAAATCAACCAATAATATCAAATTTCTAAATTATGTTCAAGATAAACCAGCGTTTTTTCCGCGATTTTTTTAAATTAATTTTTTTTGTTTAAAAAAACGCGGATATGTACATTTTTTATGTAAATTGTTATCATTTTTATTAGTAAAAATGTAAAAGGATAAAAAATGTATTCATTTAAGGACGATTATTCGGAGCTTGGGCATGAAAAAATACTAAACGATTTAGTAAAGTTGTCTAAAATCCAGATGGATGGTTACGGGCTTGATTCAGTTTCCGCGGACGCGAAAGCGTTAATAAAAAAAAGATTCGATATTAATGACGCGGACATTCATTTTATTTCCGGCGGCACGCAAACCAATATGATTTTTTGTAATAGTGTTTTATCGCCCATTGACGCTGTTATCTCAGCGGATACAGGTCATATTAATGTGCATGAATGCGGCACAGTAGAGCATAACGGGAATAAAATTTTAACTTCTTTAAATAAAGACGGCAAGATTCTCCCAAATGATATCGAATCGATTTACAATGAACACGCCGACGAGCACATGGTAAGACCTAAGTTAGTGTACATTTCACAATCAACGGAAAAAGGAACAATCTATAAAAAACAGGAACTTATTGATCTTTTTAATTTATGTAAAAAACTCAATCTATATTTTTTTATTGACGGAGCGAGACTCGCCGCGGCTTTAACATGCGAAGGGAATGATATAAAACCTGAGGATATGGGAAAACTTTGTGACGCTTTTTATATAGGCGGTACAAAAAACGGAAGCCCTTTGGGAGAAGCGCTATGTATTATAAATGGTAAAATAAAAGCTGACTTCCGTTATTATCTGAAGCAGCATGGCGCCCTGCTCGCTAAAGGCGCTTTAATAGGCAGCTGTTTTAAAACTTTATTTACTGACGATCTTTACTTTGAAAACGCGAGACGCTCAAACGCGATGACGCGAAAGATCGCGAAAGCGCTTATCGCCAAAGGCTACAAAATGAGCTGCGACTCACCGGCTAACCTTATTCTGCCCATATTGCCTAACGAAAAAATCGCCGAGCTAAAAAAGCATTTTATTTTTCATAATTGGGAAAAAGTTGACGCTGACAATACGGTTATTCGCCTTGTATCAAGCTGGGCGACAAATGAAGCGGAGGTCGATAAATTAATTTCGATGTTTTAAAATATCGCTTTTTGGCTTTTATTTTTCTTGTTAATTTTTTCATTTTTATTATATCATAATTTTTATGAAGGTTTTGGTTTACGGATCGTTAAATATCGATTTGCTTTTTTTTGTTGATCATATCGCGGCTCCCGGAGAAACTATAAGCAGTTCTTTGTTTAAAAGAAGCGCCGGCGGCAAGGGAGCGAATCAGGCTGCCGCGCTCGCTAAAGCGGGTCTGCGAGTTACAATGGCTGGCAAGATTGGGCAGGACGGTCTTTTTTTACTTAAACTCCTTGAATCTTACGGAGTTGATACGAGCGCGGTAATCCGTTCTGACGGCGCGACAGGGCAGGCGATTATCCAGATCGACAAAAACGGACAGAACAGCATTGTTTTGTATTCCGGCGGAAACGGAGAAATAACGATAAACGAAATCGAAAAAACAATCGCGGGTTTTAACGCTGGCGATATCATTGTTCTGCAAAATGAAATTGTTTATATAAAAGAAATTATGGAACGCGCAAAAAACCAAAAAATGAGAATCTGTTTTAATCCTTCGCCGTTTAACGAAAAAATCGCCGATCTTCCTTTGCGCCTCGCGGATTGGCTCTTTGTTAACGAAATTGAAGGCGCCGATCTAGCGCGGCTCCCTCAAAGCGCTAAGCCGCGGACAATAGTTGACTGTCTTGTAAAACTTTTTCCTACGGCGGAAATTATTTTAACAGCGGGGGAAAACGGGGCCTTCTACGGCCGCGGCGATAAAAGGGAAAGCCGCTGTATTTTAGAGTCTGCTGTAGTTGACACAACCGGCGCCGGCGATACCTTCACTGGTTTTTTTCTCGCCGCGCGGGAAAGAAATTTTTCTGAAGCGCGGGCTCTGGAAATCGCGAGCAAAGCCGCTTCCATCGCCGTTTCCAGAAAAGGCGCGATGGAGTCAATCCCTCTCGCGCGAGAGGTTTTTGAATAGATTGTTGATTTTGATCGCAAAGATAGTCAGCATTTAAATGCATGAATGCCTTAACAAATGCATGCGAATGTATTAAGTTGTAAGTATATATTAATGTCTGAGGACTGTAATGGCTACAATTCAAGTACGTGTAGATGAAAATATGAAAACCGCCGCGGATTCGTTGTTTAATAATCTTGGGCTTGATACCTCAACCGCTATCAGGATGTTCCTTTCAGCGTCAATTGAAAAAGAAGGCATTCCATTCGCGGTTAAACGCCGAAAGCCTAAAGCTAATTTACTCGAAGCAATACAAGATACTCGCAAATGAAGCGTATTAACATATTTTTTTTATTTAGGCGTAGCCGATACGGTTTAATACCCCGCAGCTTTGCTGCGGCTGTAGACAGTATGTATAGTAGTAGGATGAGCAAGCAAGCTCATCCGTAAA
>JGI24695J34938_10000368_pt1 | contig 44588 bp, 38 predicted proteins | sample TergutCo191P3_FD_34938 | JGI IMG/M metagenome (IMG submission 34938)
TTTTTATGCCGATGACGGGAAAAGAAATGTTAAAGTCTACTTGAAGAATGGCTGGATACTGGATCATGTTACCGGTTCTCATCACATTATGATTAAAGGAAAATTATCAGTATCTATTCCTGTTCATAATAAAGACTTGAAAAAAGGCACTGAACAAAAACTATTAAAATTAGGAGGTTTTAAATGATTGCACAAACAGGGTTTGCATATCCTGCCAAGTTTGAAAAAGCCGCTGAAGGCGGTTATGTTGTAGAATTTATTGATATCCCATCATGCGTTACGGAAGGCGATACGCTTGAAGAAGCGAAAGCAATGGCAAAAGAAGCTATATCTGCTATGTTATACAGTCTTGATTCCAGAAAAAAAAATATCCCCGATCCTTCAAATAAAAAAGGAAAGGGAATTTATTATATCGAACCTGATTTACGAATTGCATTTGCGATAACTTTAAAAAGAGAGCGTAAACGCATGGGGTTATCCCAAAAAGAGATCGCGCNGCGTTTGAATGTAAACTGGACATTTTATCAGCGCATTGAGAATCCAAGAAGNACAAANCCGACTTTGGGAACGATTTTAAAACTACAAAATGTTTTTAACCGTCAGTTTATTTCTTTATGATCCTACAGCCTTTCCAGTTACATCCTCGATTTAATGCCTGATACTATGCGCCGCCGGGCGTGAGCAGTTATCGTTTGTTAATTGCAAGTTTTGCAATTTTTTATTCCTAAAACGGTGTTCCTAATTTCCATCCATTGTTTTTTTGAAAATGCTTTATAGATTTCATTTTTTCGTAATTCACGAAGCGCTATATCAGCAAGAACCCAACCGCACGGTGTTTCTCTTAAATTTTTAAATGTATCAATACGAATAATTTTTATATTTCTTAATATAAGTGTTTTAAGTTTCCTGTTTTTTGCTTTCCATTGGCAAAATATACCAATACTAATAATTAATAGTATAAGCACAAATAATATTTTTAATATTATTATAAATATATTTATGGGGATAAAAAAAACAATAACACTTAAACACAATAAAATAAATGCAAATATATTTATGTACAGAAAACGAAAAACATTCATTAAGTACCTAATCTTTCTTTCTAATTCTTGAAATTAATATCTGCATTTATCTTTATAAATAATTAAAGTTATATACTACCAGTTAGGCTTACCGCCGCCTAAACACACAAAGAAATTAAAGGGGCAACAAAGTATTCTTAACCAAGTCGGTTTGCCTCTTCCGCCTCTGGATGCTTTTGCCGATGATTTATTACTGCTTTCAGCGACCGCAAAACTATCACATTTTGTAGCATGCTTTCCGTGCATTAAATCATTCGCGGCAGTACAATTTGAATCTGCGGTGCATTTAAAAGGACTGGAATCACTCTTAATATGTTTAAAATATTTACAACTCCCGCACATTGGCACTGCCATTGCATCACCAGACATATCACCATAACCTCCCGCCCATCTGTTAATACCTGCCATAATTTTCTCCTTTCTCTTTACAAATTTCTTTTACCGCTCAAGCGGTCTTTAAATTTTCAATCATTCCCAGAATTTTGTCATGAGTAATCACGCACGGTTTTGAACGATTTTTGAGAATTTTTTACCACAAAAGCGCGTGGAGATGTCCAATAAGAATAAAAACCACGGAGAGCACGGAGTAACACGGAGTTTTTGATTTAAAAACTATCTTCTCTCCGTGAAACTCCAAGCAACTTTAGTTGCAGTACTCCGTGGTTAAAAAGTGGAGATGTCCAATAAAAATAAAAACCACGGAGAGCACAGAGTAACACGGAGTTTTTAGTTCAAAAACCATTTTTCCTCCGTGAAACTTGGTGTACTCTGTGGTTAAAAATGGAAAGTACACGTATATGGTGTCAGGCAAGGGGCGTGTCTTGGCACCGTTACCTGTCTCTTTGAAATAGCGTTGGAATATGTTATATTTGAATAAGGAGATAGTTCTTATGGTAACAATGGTTACGGAAAAACGAGTTATATCTTATCCAGAAGCAAAAGCCGAATATGACGGGCATTGGTTTTTATTCTACAATAGGGACTTCCCGCCCGAAGAAGACATGGGATATGTTGTTGCTTACGGTGATGACACTGACAAAGATTGGGAAGCTTTAGAAAGAATGCAAATGAAACAATACAAAGGAAAAATACTTTTACTAAAAGGATGGGCGCAAAAAGATGACATATACGACAGTGGCATTATCGAAGAAGTTTAAACATCGTTATAAATTTTTTGCAAGTATTTATAAATTCGCAGAAAACGAGTTTGCTGATATAACCGTATTTTTAGACACAGGCTGTTTCAATACAATGATACCTAAACGATTTGCAAATATAGCAGGTCATCCTTTAGGTTTTAAAAAAATTTTTACTATTGGCGGCAATAGGATTGAAGCAGAAGCATATTCCATTGATAAATTAATGATTGGAGATTTAAACCTTGAAAAAATTGTAGCTTTTGCAGGTGATTATAAAGGCGGATATGATGATGATATTATTCTTGGGACAAATGTAGTTAATAATTGGGAAATGATTATTAGTAAAAAACAACATACATTAAAATTCAGAGAAGATCCGCCGGATAATATTCCTAACAAAAAAAATATATACCAAAATTATTTTAGCAAAGAAGGCGACTACGTTTGTATTCAGGATAATTAAGATTACAATCTTTCCAGTTGCAGCCTCGATTTAATGCCTGTTTTGTCATATACGCATGAGAGAATATTTTCTACGGTGCGGCGGCTGATTCCTAATTGAGAGGAAATTTCTTTGTTTGATAAACCTCTTTTTACCATATTGAGTAATTCAGTTTCACGCTTGGTCAAGAGGCTGCATAAATCGGTTATGGTTTGGAGTTTCTGCTGCGCCGCCTCGTCAATATAGGGTTCGCCGTCAAGCGTTTGACGGAGCGCGGTTTCTAGTTCTTGTTCGCTGCGGCGTTTGGTGATATACGCTTTTACGCCCATGCTTAGAGCAGCTCTAACATGAGCGCTATCATCAAATGTGGAGTAGACTGCCAACAACGGAAGAGGGATTGTCTTTTGTTTTGACTTTGTTACAAGCCAAGGTATAATATCAAACCCCCAGCCGTCTTCCAATTGAATATCCAACAACACGATGTCAGCGGTTACAGAGGTCATCAGTTTTCTTGCTTCGGCAAGCGAGGCGGCTGTACCAATGACTTTCCAGCGTCCGGCTGCGGAAAAAAATGCCGACAGTCCGTTACGCACAATCGGATGATCTTCAATAATGATGATACTTGTAATTTTATCCAACTGATAGCTCCAAATTTACCGGGGGGGGGGAGGTAATTCAATTCTTACCATTAATCCGTTACCGCTTTCGCTGATAAAATCAAGTTTTGCTCTGATTATCGCTGCTCTTTGTCTCATACTCATCATGCCGAGACTTTCTAACCGCGAACCGTGAATCTTTTTTTTAACGTTTTGATGGTTCGAAGAATTATTTTGGAATCCTGCGCCGTCATCGGAAATACAGATTAATATATTTTCTGATGATGATCTGGCAACGAGAGAGGCTTGACTTGCCTGGGAATGTTTTTCAATGTTGGTAAACGCTTCTTGAATTATACGGTACAGGTGCAGTTGGTTTTCCGCGCTGAATTTATTAAAATTCAATTGCTCGTCTATAAAACATACGCATTTAATTAAAGTCCGCGCGGAAAATCTGGTGCACAGATCGTTTAACGTATCTTTAAGTGATAGTTTTGAAAAATCGGGCGGCATTAGTTCCATGCAGATTGTCCGTATTATATCTGATACCTGCTCTTGACGCACGAGCGGCAGTACAATATCGTGGAGTTCGCGTGATACGCGGCGGCGTTCTGTTTCCATTCCCTCAATCGCCAGATGCGAGAAAGCAAGGCTCATGGATTCCCTTCGAAACGCGCGTTTTATCGCAAGATACAAATAACAAAGAAAAAGCATGAGAAAAGTTATGATGATTACAAAGAGCCATATCAGGCTAAGATATAATTCTGATTCCTGCATAGATATTCAGCATTATATATTGTAAGATTAGTCATGTACAAGTTAATAGGTTCGATAATATTTTGCATTGCAGGCGCTTTGCTAAATATGATCATATACAAAGTTTTTATTTCGATGATTGGGCTTCCTCTGTACCTTGATACGATTTTTACTATTACAGTTACATTATTATACGGTCCTTTATGGGGGAGCATTACCGGCGCTCTTACAAATATTATTAGTATTACTGCTTATGGTTTGGAATATTATTTATTTGCCTTGTGTAATGTTGCCGCTGCTCTAATTACATGGTTCTTTATCCGGTTGTTTCCCCGTGAATTGAATTTGAGAATGAATGTTGTTTTTAACGCGCTTCCGCTGTATCAATCAAGCAGCAGCCGCCTTAGCGATCGCCTTAGCGCATTGATGGACAGGGTAATTGTTCTTACGCTTCTTTCCTTTGCTCTTTGTCTTGCCATGAGTATTTTAGGCGGTTGTATTTCTGTCTTTATCGGCTTTTTTAAAACTACTACCGTAAACCCTGCGGTTGTGCAGACAATGTTTAGCCGGAATGTTCCAATGCTCGTGAATGAGATTATGTCCCGTATTCCAATTAACATTATTGATCGTCTTTTTTCCAGTTTTACAGCATTTGGCGCTGCTTTGGGGATTTTCCAGATAATAAAGAGAATGGGGAAATTAAAAATTAAACAAATGAGTAATTAAATGAGTTTCTGACACTCTATAAAACAATCACCCGGACCGTATTAACAGGATTCGTACTCGTTAATGGCAAACCCGCGACAAGAACAATTTTATCCGAAACATTTGCGATTCCTTTATTCATCGCCGCTCTTATAGAGTTTTCGATTTTACTTTGCGTTTCATCGGCTACTTGCGCGTAATACGGATGAACACCCCAATATAATTGCATAATTCTCATTACGCGCTCGTTAGGTGTAATGGCAAGCACGCATTGTTCCGGTCTGTATGCGCTAAGCAGACGAGCTGTGTTTCCGCTCAGCGTAAGCGTTACAATCGCTTTTGCTTCTGTCTCCGATGATACTAAAACTCCGTAATGTGACATGGTTTTACCCAGAGCTTGGCGCGGTTTATTTTCATTGGAAAGACATTCAAAACGCACGCTTTTTATCCTATGGCGGAACTCTTCCGATTCTTCGACAGTAAGCGCAATTTTATCCATCATTTTTACAGCATCAACAGGATATGCGCCGACTGTCGTTTCGCCAGAGAGCATGACAGCGTCTGTTCCGTCGAAGATCGCGTTCGCGACATCTGTGAGTTCGGCGCGGGTCGGGCGCGGATTTACAATCATTGACTCCAGCATCTGAGTGGCGGTAATAGCAGGCTTCCCTGCTTTCCGGCATTCGCTGATAATATATTTTTGCGCAAGCGGAATTTGCTCCGTTGGAAGCTGTACGCCGAGATCACCGCGCGCAACCATCACTCCGTCCGCAGCTTGAACAATTTCTTTAATATTTTTGATGCCGTCTTCGCACTCAATTTTCGCGATTATTTTTATTGATGAATTTAAACTTTCAAGATAATTTTTTATTTCGGTGACTTCATGAGGAAAACTTAAAAAACTCGCGGCGATAAAATCAACATCCATTTTTACGCCGAAAGCGATATCATCTTTATCTTTATCGCTGATTATCGGAAGACCGGCGTGAATACCAAGCAGATTAACATTTTTTTTGCTGCCGATAACAGCGGTATTACGCGCGCGGCAGTTGATGACGCCGCCGTTTACATCTAACACTTCCAGATCGAGAAGTCCGTCCGCGATTAAAATATGATGTCCGCTTTTTATTTTAACCGGCGCTTCTTTCCACGAAATTGAAATACGAGCGGGACTTTCTTTAGCCGCGGCAACAGTAATACAGTCATCGGCGGTTACAGAAACAAGATCATCTTTATTGATTGTAACTTTTCCGTCATTCTCTGTCATGCCTGTTCGTATTTCAGGACCTTTAGTATCCAATAAAAGCGCGACAGGAATCTCAAGTTCATTTGAGATTCGTTTAACAGTCTCCATGTTTTTTTTATGTTCTTCGTGAGAGCCGTGAGAAAAATTAAAACGGGCGATGTTCATCCCCGCAAGAATTAACTGCCTGACAACTTCATCAGAAGAAGACGCAGGACCCATAGAACATACAATCTTAGTTTTTCTTATTTGCAAAGTAATTAATTATATTTGTTTTAATTGATTATTTCAAGCACTCTATCGCGGTTTTTTCAATCTTTAAACCGGCGGCGTACCGATCCATAAAAATTCTAAAACTTTCCGCGTCCTTTTTATCGGGATTTATTTTAACACTTGCAAGATTCGCAAAAACTTTTTCTTTTAAAAACTTTTCTAAAGTTAACAATGATTGAGCGTTGTCATTTTTTTTAAGCAATCTGAAAGATGCAAGAAGAGCGATACCCCACGCGCCGCCTTCGGCTGACAAACCGGAGTTTGAGCTTTCTTCCATCACAGAAACAGGAGTGTTAAAAGCTGCCGCCATATAGCGCTGCCCTACTCCCTTTGTTTTGAATAAACCGCCGTGTCCCAGAAGACTGTCTATTTTTACATTTTCTTTTTCGGTGAGAATATCCATACCGTATTTTAAAGTTCCGAAAGCCGAAAAAATTAAAGTCCTCATAAAATTCGCCAGAGTAAATTTACCGTCCGGTATTCTTGCGAAAAGAGGGCGCCCCTCTTCCGTTCCTGTCAGCGGCTCTCCGGAAAAATAATTGTAAGCAAGGAGTCCGCCGCAGTCAGTATCCGCTTCAAGAGCTTTGTTGTAAAGCGCGTCATAGAGAGCCGGTTTACTGATACCGCTGCCGCAAAGCGCGGCGGTTTCAGCTAACAACCGAACCCATGCGTCAATGTCGGATGTACAATTATTGCAGTGAACCATTGCGACGCTCTTGCCCGCCGGAGTGGCGACAATATCAATCTCGGGATAAACTTTTGACAATTCTTTTTCTAAAACGATCATCGCAAAAACGGAAGTTCCCGCCGAAATATTACCGGTGCGTTCAGTGATACTGTTAGTCGCAGCCATTCCTGTCCCTGCGTCGCCCTCCGGCGGGCAGAGAGGAATTCCGGCTTTCAGATTTCCGTTAGGTGAAAGAAGTTTCGCGCCTTCTTCTGTGAGAGTTCCCGCGTCTTCGCCGGCGTTTAAAACTTTTGGTAGAATATTTTCTATCTTCCAATTATATCCATACGGAGCACACGCTTGCGAAAATTTTTCCAGCTTCGATGAATCATAATTCAGCGTTTTACTGTCAACCGGAAACATACCGGAAGCGTCACCGACACCCAGAACTTTTTTTCCGGTTAACTTCCAATGAACATAACCGGCGAGCGTTGTAATAAAATCAATATCTTTAACATGTTCTTCTTTATTAAGCATCACTTGATAAAGATGCGCGATACTCCAGCGAAGCGGTATATTAAATTGAAATATTTCTGTAAGCGCGGCAGCGGCTTTTTCTGTGTTAGTATTGCGCCATGTGCGAAATTGCGCGAGTTGATTTCTGTTTTTATCAAACACGAGATAGCCGTGCATCATCGCGGAGATTCCGATCGCTCCTATAGAATTCAATTCAACTCCGTACTGTGTCTTAACGTTCTGAGATAAACTGCCAAAACTTTTTTGAACAGCGTTCCATACATCATTCAAACTATATGTCCAAATTCCGTCCTCAAGTTTGTTTTCCCAATCGTGGCTTCCTGACGCAATTGGAGAAAATTTTTCATCTATCAAAACAGATTTTACCCGAGTTGATCCCAATTCAATTCCAAGTGATGTATTCCCGTTAATAATTGCTTGTTTTAAATCCATATTTTATAAACTCTAATTTATTTTGTAAGTATTAAAACATCTACTGCGGGAAATTTATATTGTTCGCCTGACTTAAAAGTTTTTCCTGTAATAAGATCGCGAGATTCAAAGGGAATAACAATTTTTGTATCAGTCTTATTATGATTTAAAACAAAAATAAATTGTTTGCCATCCTTCACCCGCAGCGTAGCTTCAATTCCATCCGGCGCGGTGAATACCGGTTTTATTCCGCACTCGCCGCAGACAGAAGCGGTAAATTTTTCAAGGAGAGCGGTTTCCGGTCTCGCGCCGAAATACCAAACCTGCCCCTTACCGAATTTATTTTTACAAAGAGCGGGAGTTCCCGCGTAAAAATCACTTTCGTAATTCGCGATTACTTCGGCTCCTTCGGAATGAATGATATCGCAGAATAATTCCGCTTTCCATGTGCCTTTAAGATTCCCGTTTTTGATCACAAAGCCGTTTGTCTGCCCTTCAAGAAGCGCGTCAATTTCCTCAACCCAAATACCGCAAAGTTCGCGCAGTTCACCCGGATATCCGCCCTGAGCAATGAGGTCGCGCTCATCAGTCATTCCGGAAAAATATGTTGTGATTAACGTTCCGCCGTTATTCACAAATATTTTAAGTTTTTCCACATAACCGGATTTAACCATGTAGAGTAACGGAACGAAAAGTATTTTGTAATTATCAAGCGGAGAGTCAACTCCGACAATATCAACAGAATAATTTTGTTTAGCAAGAGCGTCATAATAGCGGTACACTTCTTCGGGATAATTTACATCTCTTGAAGGACCCGCAGAAATCGATGTCGCCCACCAGTTATCCCAATCGTACAGCACCGCAGCCTGCGATTTAATTTCGCTGTCTAAAAAAGCGTCTCCCAATTTTTTTAATTCTTCACCTAACGCAGAAGTTTCGCGGAAAACTCTTGTGTTTTCGTGTCCGCAGTGATCGATAACAGCGCCGTGAAATTTTTCGCAGCATCCGCGCGAACGCCTCATCTGGAAAAACATCACAGTGTCAGAACCGTGAGCAAGCGCCTGATAACTCCAAAGGCGCATAACACCCGGACGTTTTAAAAAATTATACGGCTGCCAGTTTGTAACGCTGGGCGTTTGTTCCATTAAACAAAACGGTTTTCCGCCGCCGCAGCCGCGCATCAGCGTATGACTCATCGATGTCCTAGTGTACGGATGATCCGGCGAAGGATAATTATCCCACGAGATAAAATCCATATATTTGCCCCATTTGAAATAATCCAAATCCCAAAAAGTTCCCATTAAATTTGTTGTTACGGGAATGTTAGGTGTAATTTCTTTTAAAACTTTCGATTCTTCAAGATAACAATCCAAAAGACTGTCGGAATAAAAACGCCTGTAATCGATTGATTGAATCTGACAGGAACCGGAAACGCGGTACTGATGACCCCACTCGCCGCCGAGGTAGCTGGGAGCAACGATATCATCCCAATCGTAATAAGTATGCCCCCAGAAATTTGTGTTCCACGCTTCGTTTAACGCTTCGATAGTTTTATATCTGTTCTTTAACCAGCCGCGGAAAGCGTTTTGGCAATTATCACAATAACAATAACCGCCGTATTCGTTTGATACATGCCACGCGATTATATTTTCCAGTTTCCCATAACGTTCCGCGAGTTTACGCGCAAGCTTCGCCGAGTACATTCTGTATATTTTACTGTTAGGACAGGAATTCTGCCTGTCGCCGAATTTTCTTTTTGAGCCATCGGTATTTACGCGCAGCACTTCAGGATATTTTCTCGCCATCCACGCAGGATGAGTCGCCGTCGCTGTCGCAAGACAAATTTTCATTCCCGCGGTTTTAGCGGTCTCGATAATATCATCAAGCATAGAAAAATTATATTGATCTTCCGACGGCTGCAGCAAAGCCCAGCTAAAAACATTTATTGTCAGAACATCGATTCCCGCCAGAGTCAGAAGCCGCATATCTTCATTCCAAATTTCTTTGGACCATTGTTCGGGATTATAATCCCCGCCATATAATATTTTATTAACTTTTCCGGCAAAATTCATTCTTACACCTCTTTTTAATTTATTAAGAAATGGTAAGTCGAAAATGCCGGTTTGTCAATAAAATACTAAATTAAGAAACCTTAAAGCGCGACACTTCCTTCATTAATGTTTCTATACCTTCGCGGTTCATTCTGGAAATTTCATTTACATGATGCACCGCTTTATTAATTTGTTCCGTGCCAGAAGCCATCTCATTCATTCCTAATGTTATCTCCTGAGTAATTTTTTCAAGATGACTGCTTTCCTTAATAACTTCCTGCGCGCCGTCAAGCATTTCATGAGATTCGTTCATTACATTTCGCGTAATTTCATTAATATTACTGACACCGTCAAGCACCTGTCTGTTTCCTGTTTCTTGTTCTTCCATAGCGTTTCGTATATTTTTTTCCTGTTCCGATACAATCATAACGCCGGAATCAATATCGGAAAAATTAATTAAAACATTTTCTGTCGAAGAATTAATACGATCGATTGCATCTTTGATTTTTTTCAATATCTGACCGATTGTTATTGACTGTTCGCCCGAACTTTCAGCTAACTTGCGGATTTCGTCGGCAACGACAGCGAATCCTCTGCCTGCGTCTCCCGCATGAGCGGCTTCAATTGCCGCGTTCATCGATAAAAGATTTGTTTGTCCGGCGATATCATTCATCAAGGAGTTGATCTTCGTTAATCCTTCGGAATCTTTGGAAATTTCTTTAACCGCGTCGGATACGGCACAGAGCCCGCGGCGTCCGACTTCGGAAGCGGATTTAAGATTAACAACATTAGTCTCATTTTTAATTAATGTTCCGGTAACGGATTTTATATTAGCAATCATTTGTTCAATAGCGGACGAAGCCTCTGTTATGTGATTATTTTGATCCTCAACATGATCGTTGAGTTTGTTTATATTTACGGTAACTTGTTCCATTGTCGCGTTTGTTTCTGTAACGCTCGCGCTTTGATTAATTACCCGCGTTCTGATGCTTTGTATATTCGCTGTAATCTGATTAACAGCCGAAGCAGTTTGGCTCATGTTAGCTGCAAGTTCCTGCCCAATGCCGGACAACTGTGCAGTTTCCGCTTTTATGCTTATAACAAGATTTTTTATTTTATCCAGAGTGCTGTTAAAATAACGCGATAAAACGCCGACTTCATCATTAGAATTATTTTCTATTCTTTTTGTAAGATCGCCTTCGCCTTCTGAAATGTCCTTTAATGTACAGGTAACGCTGAGAATCGGTTTTACAATTCTTTGCGCTGTAAAAAGCGTAACTAAAGAAACAATAACAAGAATAATAACGGCAAAAATTATCGTAAAAATAATCATCTCGCTGACCGGTCTCATAATTTCATTTTCAGGAATACCGACATGAAGACACCACGGCGTATCAATTCCGTTGATAAAAAACGGCTGATAAATCAAATGATATTCAATATTATCAACAGGCGAAATTCCTTTAACAACGACAGCCTTTCCGTTATCTCCGCCGTTTTTAATTGATTGAACAATCCTGTTATGCTGATCGCCTAATAAAGATTTTTCTAAAGCGTTAAGCGCAATATTTCCTTTTACCTGCGTTTTATCGTAATGCGCTACAATAAGACCGTCATTAGCGTAAACCGCCGCAGTTCCTTTGCCGCTGTAAATTTCAGAAATCAATTTATCAACTATTTCCTGCATGTCGCTGACATAATTAATTCCCACTAACCCTACCAATTTACCTTTGGAATTTTTTACAGGATACATTACCGCAATAACCGGAGCAATTCCGATGTTGTAGATATTTCTCCAAACAGGAGACGCCATTTCCGGTTTGCTTGTAATATTTGAAAGATAATCCTGCCAGCCTTCATAACCTGCTTCTACTAACTGAACATCGCCTGTCAATCTGCGCGTATAAAAACTTTGAAACTGTCCGAGCTCTTCGTCGCGGTTATCGATTGTATTCGGAAGCCATGCGGTCCATATACCTAATATAAGCGGATCCTGCGCAATTGTACCGCGTAAATATTCGCTGTAATTATCGCGGCGGATATTTTCCGCAACATTTTCATAATCACTGAAAAGCTGCGAAAGAATTTTTCCCACGCTTGTAAAAAGTTCTGTTTTTCTGGAAATTTCAATTGAGTAAGAATTTGTCAATTGCTCAGCGTAATTAAATGTTGTTGTTTTTTGCAAATCACTTGCTCTTTTCAGCGTAATAACAGATAAAATCCCAATAACAACCAGTACTATAATAATAATGATTGATGTTAATTTAATGCGTAAACTCATATCTTCCTCCTGAAAATAAATTTAATTATTTTCAAGATACGAATGTCTTAAATTAACAGGCAAGAATTAAGATAACTATTGTAGAGAGAAAATACATAGTATTGAAAAATAATCAAAATAATCCGCCATGAAGTGATCTCACAAAGCGAGCTCTCGTGGTATTAAACCCTCACCACGAAAAAAAACCCTCTAACCATTTGCATGATCAGAGGGTTTCATTGCCAAGTGACAGAGTATTACTCTATCCCTTGTAGAAAACTAGAACGGTCTTTCCGATAAATACTTGTACTCTTTCCAGACACGCTCAGCCTGCTTCTTCGCGATTGCGAGTAACGCATCGGCGCGGCTGGCATCGGCGGCTTTAAGACTCTTGAATCTGTTTTCCTTCATCATAAAGTCTTCAACCGCTGTAGTCGGGTCTTTGGAATCAAGCTGGAACGGATTTTTGCCTTGATCCTTCAGGCGCGGATCGTAACGGTACAGAGGCCACAGACCGCTTGTTACTACAGCCTTGCCTTGCTCGAGTCCGTTGAACATATTGATTCCATGGTTGATACAATGCGAGTAAGCGATGATCAAAGACGGACCGTTGTAGGCTTCAGCTTCGCGGAAAGCCTTAATAACCTGCGGCATATTTGCGCCTAACGAGATCTTCGCGACATAAACATAGCCGTAGCTCATCGCGATAGCACCGAGGTCTTTCTTGACAATCTCTTTTCCCGCGGCGGCGAATTTCGCGATAGCGCCGACCGGAGTTGATTTTGACATCTGACCGCCTGTATTGGAATAAACTTCGGTGTCAAGGCAGAGAAGGTTAACATTTTTGCCGGAAGCAAGAACGTGATCCAGTCCGCCGAAACCGATGTCGTATGCCCAGCCGTCGCCGCCGAAGCCCCACACCGATCTCTTTACAAAGTGATCGGCTAACGAAAGCAGCATTTTTGCCGTCGGTTTGGAATCATTTTTAAGAGCGGCTTTTAGCGCGTCAACATTTTTGCGCTGCTCGTCGATTGCCGCGTCGTTCTCCTGAGTGTTGGCAAGCAGCTTGTCGATGATCGCGGTTGCAATGCCTTCGCCTTTCGCTTTTTCGCCGACTTCGCGGACATGCTCTGCGAGTTTATCGCTTGTCAGTCTGAAGCCAAGCGCGAATTCTGCGGTGTCTTCAAAGAGGCTGTTTGACCATGCGGGACCGCGTCCGTCCGCTCTCTGGCAGTACGGGGTGGTCGGCAGGTTGCCGCCGTAGATTGAAGAACAACCTGTGGCGTTCGCGATTAACGCTCTGTCGCCGAAAAGCTGAGACATAAGTTTGATATAGGGAGTTTCACCGCATCCGCCGCAGGCGCCTGAGAATTCAAACAACGGGCGTTTGTACGCAAGCGATTTTGGATTGTTAAGTTCGCCTTCCGCCGGAGTTTCGGGCAGACTCATGAAGTAATCCCAAACCGCAACCTGTTCCGCTTGGAATTCAAGATCGCCGGCATAGGGTTTCTTTGTAAGAGCGTGGGGAGTATCGGCTTTCTTAGACATTGGGCAGATATTGATACAAAGACCGCAAACAGCCGAGTCCATACAATCTTCGCAGGATATGGTCAGCGTCGCCTTACGACCGTCAACCGGTTTCGGTTTGATCGCTGCGGATTTAAATCCTTTTGGCGCTTTACCGGTTTCGGCATCGGTTAAGTTCTTCATGCGGATACAGCCATGCGGGCAAACCACTGAACAGTTACCGCACTGGATACAGACATCGGGATTCCATATAGGAACAAGCTCCGCGACAGCGCGTTTTTCGTACTGCGTTGTAGCTGTCGGGAATGTTCCGTCCTCGGGGATTTTGCTGACCGGCAGATGATCGCCGTCCTGGAACGATACGGCGCCAAGGGTTTCCCTGATCCATTTCGCATCGGGACGAGAACTGTCTTTCGCCGAGGCAAACGGCACTCTCATGTGGATATTTCCTTCGGCTGATGAAGGATATTTCACTTCTTCAACAGCGCCCAGCGCGGAGTCTACTGTCTTATAATTCTTCTCGACAACGTCTTTGCCTTTTTTGCCGTAGGAATGTTCGATGTGTTCTTTCATTAGTTTTACGGCTTCGTCTTCGTGCAAGACGCCTGAAATTTTAAAGTAAGCCGCCTGCATGACCGTATTGATGCGGTTTCCCATGCCGGTGTTACGTGCAATTTCAGCCGCGTCGATAACGTAGAACTTTAATTTTTTATCAATGATTTTTTTCTGGACTTCGACGGGGAGTTCCTTCCATACATCAGAAGCTTTTACAGGGCTGTTAAGAAGGAATGTGCCGCCCTGTCTGATTTTTGACAGCATATCGTACATATACATGTATGAGAATTTATGACAGGCGAGGAAGTCCGCGGCATTGATAAGATACGGTCTGCGGATTTTATTTTTGCCGAAACGAAGATGCGAAACGGTAAAACCGCCTGATTTTTTGGAGTCGTAGGAGAAGTACGCCTGGCAGTTTAATTCCGGTCTTGCTTCGCTGATAATTTTGATCGAGTTCTTGTTAGCGCCGACCGTTCCGTCAGAGCCGAGTCCGTAGAACAACGCTTCGTTCATGCCTTCTTCGGCGAGGAAGAAATGCGGATCATAATCAAGGCTCTTGCCCATAACGTCATCATGAATACCTACAATAAAGTTCGCGATTTTTTTACCGGTAAGATTGTCGTATACGGCTTTTACCATTGACGGTGTAAATTCTTTTGAACCAAGACCATAACGTCCGCCTAAAATGAGCGGATTGCCTTTGAACTCGCCCGCAAACTGCATTTCTGCGACTGCCGTGCGGACATCTTCGTAAAGAGGTTCGCCCAGAGAGCCGGGCTCTTTTGTGCGATCCAATACAGCGATTGCTTTTACGCTTGAAGGTATCGCTTTTACAAACATCTTGGCATCGAACGGGCGGAACAAGCGTACTTTAATCATGCCGGTTTTTTCGCCTTTGCTGTTTAAATAATCGATTGTTTCTTCGACAGTGTCAGCGCCCGAACCCATGATGATGATTACTTTCTCGGCGTCTTTCGCGCCGTAATAATCAAAGATGTTATAAACACGACCTGTCACCTTTGCGAATTTTTCCATTTCTTTTTGAACGATTGCCGCTGTCGCTTCGTAGTATTTGTTAACGCCTTCGCGTCCCTGGAAATATGTGTCGGGGTTTTGCGCTGTGCCGCGGATTTGCGGTTTTTCAGGAGTAAGTCCGCGCTTGCGGTGTTCGGCGACAAGATCATCATCAATCATCTGATGCATTTCATCGTAAGTAAGTTCCGAGATTTTTTGAAGCTCGTGGCTTGTGCGGAAACCGTCAAAGAAATGAAGGAAAGGAACTCTGGAACGCAGAGTTGAAGCGTGCGCAATAAGCGCCAAATCCATTACTTCCTGAACGCTGTTTGACGCAAGCATCGCCCAGCCGGTCTGGCGGCACGCCATAACATCCTGATGATCTCCGAAAATCGATAAACTTGATGTTGCAAGAGCGCGTGCTGAAATATGAAATACCGTAGATGTTAACTCACCGGCAATTTTATACATATTGGGAATCATGAGAAGCAAACCCTGAGAAGCGGTAAATGTTGTTGACATCGCGCCTGTGGTTAATGCGCCGTGAACCGCGGCTGCTGCGCCGGCTTCGGACTGTAATTCCGCGACTACGGGGATAGCTCCCCAAATGTTTTTACGCCCCTGAGCGGAAAACTCGTCGGAGAGCTCACCCATCGGGCTGGAAGGGGTAATCGGATAAATCGCGATTACTTCGCTGAGCGCGTGGGCAACGTGCGCCGCCGCGTTATTACCATCAATCATTGCAATGTTTTCTTTAGCCATTTTATTCCTCTACTTTTATGGGGATAATAGTCAATAATAGCATTTTAACAAGGAAAAAGGGAAGTGGGTAAAAAAAAGGACAGATTTGCAATCAGGGATTTACAAGTATTTTTAGAATATTTTTATTATTAGCCAATATGAATCTGCCTGCCTTTTAAGCGGCATTACCTTCAATCATCGAATCAATTCTTTTTATCAATTCTACGCCATCATAAGGTTTAGTAATTAAATCTGCGGCTCCAATTCTGGAAGCGTAGAGTTTTTCTCTCATTCCGTCTAAAGAGGTTAAAAAAGCAATCGGTACGTTTCTTAAAAGGCTTATACCTTTAATCTTATTGAAGGTTTCCCATCCATCCATTTCAGGCATTAGAACATCGAGCAAAATCACACTGGGAACTAAACCTTTAGATAAAATAAGCAGTGCATCCTTTCCGGATTTAGCGGTAATAACCTCGAATTTACTTTTTAGTATATTTTCAGCGATAACAAGGTGAACTTCATTATCATCTACTATGAGAATTTTATTTAATCCTTTATCACTCATATTGTTCTTCCTTCATTACTATAATTGTCGGCTTGTAAACTTAATTACAATATCATTTATATACAATATAACAAATTTATTAAGCGAAAATAGAAATTTTTAATGGAATTTTTTCGCGGTCTATTCAAAAAACGTAATAAAAGTTATGATTTATAAATCAATAATCCCGCACGCAGGGGCGTGAAGAAGGTATCAAACCAGTATGAGAATGAAAGATAATAAACTGAAAAAAGCGATATTAATTATCGCCGTTATGACATTATGGTCATGCGAAAAAAACGCTTCTGAACAGGAAATAAGCGCGGAAAATATCGATAAAAACGCGTCTTACGCTCTTGGAATGAGCATAGGCGAAGAGCTTAAGCAAAATTTTTCTATGGGTCAAATTACTCCTAACATGGATGAGTTCTTAAAAGGTTTTAGCGATATCATGAAAGGAAAAAAAACCCGTTATGAAACGCATGAATTAAACGATATATTGGACGATGCTTTCAACGCAATAATGGCGGAAAAAAACTCCGGTCTGGCTTTGGAAGAAACCGCTTATTTAGCGGAAAACGCGAAAAAGCCAGGCATCAATATAACATCATCGGGGCTTCAATATGAAGTGATAAAGGAAGGAACAGGCGCTAAACCTTTAGAAAATAACAGAGTCCGCGTTCATTACGAAGGTAAACTGGCGGACGGCACGTCTTTTGACAGCTCTTATCACCGCGGAGAGCCGACAGAATTTTATCTTAACCAGGTTATTCACGGCTGGACTGAAGGTCTACAGTTAATGAGCGTCGGAAGTAATTTTACATTTTATATTCCTTCGGATCTTGCTTACGGACCGGAAGGCGTTCAGGGAGTAATACCGCCGTACGCAACTCTGATTTTTCATGTTGAACTTATTGATATAATATATGAAACTGGTAATTAGGAGATGATGATGAAAAAACTAACAATCATAATCTGTATGTTAATGGCAGTAACAACAGTGTATGCCAGAGCTATTAAAGAAGATTATACAAAAGCCGAAGAACAGGCGAAGGTAAGTTACGCGTTCGGAATGATAATGGGAACCAACTTAGATTCTATGCCGCTTGAATTTGATTACACCGCTTTCAGCGAAGGTTTAAGATCGATACTCGAAAAAAGCATTGAACCGCTTATGAGCGAGCAGGAAGCGTATGACATTGTAGAAACCGCTTTACAAAGAGCGATGGAAAAAATGTCGGAAGGAAACCGCAGCATGGAAATCAGCTTTCTAACCGCTAACAGTCAGCGTCCGGGTGTTATGGTAACAGAAAGCGGATTGCAATATGAGGTTATAAAAGACGCTGATGGCGATAAGCCGACAATCAATTCAGTAGTCAGAGTAAAGTATACAGGTACATTTGTTGACGGCAGTCCCTTCGACAAATCCGAAGAAGCAGACGGCGCAATGATTCCTCTGGAAATGGTGATTCAAGGATGGACGGAAGGAATAATGCTGATGAGCCCGGGCAGTATTTATAAACTCTATATTCCTTCGGATCTCGCGTACGGAAAAGACGGTATTCAAGGAATGATTCCGCCGTATTCAACATTAATTTTTGACGTTGAATTACTCGAGATAATGCCCGCAGAATAATATAGAAATTATTCGCCGGTTGGGATTTTTATTTTAAATATTGATCCTTCACCGGCGCGGCTTTCTACTTCGACGCTTCCTTTATGAAGCAATGCTATGTGTCTTACTATACTCAAGCCAAGCCCCGTACCGCCGATTTCGTGAGATGGTTCATTGTCAGCGGCGCGGCTCCTTGCGCGATCAACCCGGTAAAATCTTTCAAAAATTCTTTCCTGATGTTCCGGTAAAATTCCAATCCCTTTATCGCGCACTTCAAAAATAATATTCTCATTCTCTTTATAAGCGTTTATCCAAATCTTAGAATTATCCTGCGAAAATTTAACCGCATTTTCCGTTAAATTAATCAGCGCTTGAACAATCAATGATCCGTAAAGCTTCGCGCTTAAATTTTCCGCGCAGTCTGTAATAATTTCGATATGTTTTTTTTCAACGAGACGCTTAACCGCGGAAACAGCCTCGTCAATTAAAACTTCAGCGGAAAATATTTCTAAATTGCGCGAATGTATTACGTTGTTTTCAAGGCTGCTCAGCAATAAAAGATCGTTTGTAAGGTTTTCCATTATACCGGCATTCTTGCGGATGATTTCGATAAATTGAATTATACGGTTTTTATCGCCTGAAAAATTTTCCGATACTTCATCTGACAAGTTTTCGGAAAATCCTTTGATTAGCTGAATGGGAGTGCGCAGCTCATGCGAAACATTAGCGACAAAATCCTTGCGCACTCTTTCAAGTTTTACAAGGCGCGTAATTTCCTGCATCATGACAACAACTCCGCCGGGACTTCCGCCTGAAGAAGCAAGAGGAGAAATGTTAACCAGAAAATATTGTTCCGCATTTTTTTGTTTTTCAGAAAACTTAACCCCGGAATGAAAAGTTAATTCCGCGTTTACCGGAGAGCCTTCTTGTATCGCTTTTTTCACAAGATCGGCAAGCTCCGCCGAACGAGTCGCTTCCAGCAATGTCATCGAGATAATTAATCGATCATCAAGAGCGAAAAGTTCTCTTGCCTTAGGATTTACAAGGAGCAGTTTGAGAGAGGAATCTGCCGCAAAAACAATTTCCGACATACCGTTCAGGATCGTTTCCAATCTGGTGTTTTCCGATTTGGCAATTTCAAAACGGCGGTTGAGTTCTTCAGTCATCGCGCGCATCGTTTTTTCCAGACTGATAAAATTCGGAGCGGCGTTTTGCGTATCTTCGGAATACGAATAAAAAGCGCCGGACTGCGCGATTCTTACAAGGCGTTCGAGCGATAAAGACAGAGAACGCGAATAAAGAATAATTACCCAAAATGCGGCAATAATAAAAATAATAATAAAAATAATAAATGGAATAATTATTGGAGAGATACGCACGCTAAATTCAGGAATCGAGATTGAAAGCCTGAATGCGCCGAGTACGTTTCCGCTTTTGTCGAAAACAGGCAGAGCGTAATAAATCTGCCTCATACCTGTACTGATCGAATCGCGTCTGGAAGTTCCTTCTCTGCCGTCAAGAGCGGCGGAAATTTCCTCGCGATCGATATGATTAACAAGTCTGTCCGCAACATGGGAGTCCCATAACACATAGCCGGATTTATTTACAAGTGTAAGTCTGTAAGCGCTTCCGACGCTAAACGGAAAATTTACATTAACTTGACGATCACCGTTATCCGCTAAAATTTCTGTTAAGCGATCTTCGCTGATGGAAATAAATAATGTCCGCGCTGTGTTTCTTAGACCCGCCATATTGACGTCATAATAAAGATGATTCATAAAAACCATTGTAGAAATAATAAACACAGCCGAGAATATCAAAACTGCAGCCCCAAGCGTTATTAAACTTTTTTTGAATATTGTCACAATTCTATACTCCTCACTTCACATTACACATTAGTCATTCAACATTAATCATTATTAACTCTCAACCTGTAACCCACCCCTCTGATTGTTTCTATCATGTCGCCTTCTTCGCCTAATTTTTTTCGCAAGCCGAGTATCTGCACATCCACCGATCGATCCGTAACAGGATAATCCTCACCGTGAACAGCTGTGATAATCTGATTACGCGAAAAAACAATTTCCGGGTTAGTCAAAAAATGTTTAAGCAGTGAGAACTCAGTAGCGAAAAGATCGAGAGGCTTATCATTGATAAAAACGGCATGACGCGCCGTATCAAGTTTTAACGCTCCTTGTTTTAAAACAGAATTTGTTTTGACAATACTGCCTTCTTCATGACGGCGGAGACCTGCGCGGATTCTGGCGATTAAAACTTTCGGGCTGTAAGGTTTTACGACATAATCATCGGCGCCGAGTTCAAGCCCTGTAATAATGTCAGTTTCTTCGCCTTTCGCTGTTGTCATAATCACGGGAATATTTTTGCAATTTTCGATCTCTTTAATTTTTTTTAATGTTTTTAAACCGTCAATTCCCGGCAGCATGATATCGAGCAGTATACAGTTAACATTTTTTGTTTTAAGTATTTTAAGACCGTCTTCTCCGGAAAGAGCCTGAAGCAGCTGCCAGCCTTCTCTTGCCATTGAATGAGCGAGTAATTTTTGAATCTCAGGATCGTCTTCGATAATTAAAATAACCGTTTTATTCATTCAATTCCTCGCGCTTTCCTTCGACCATATAAATAACAGCTTCGCATATATTTTTAATATGGTCGCCTAACCGTTCAAGCTGACCGGAAGTGTGAAGCATTTCAAAAGCTATTTTTACAAAATCAGGTTTCTTTTTCATTTGCTTTAGTATATTTTTTGTTAATTCATCATGCTCAGCGTCAATAACCGCGTCCATCGCCGCTGCTCCGCGCGCTGATTGCGCATCTTGCTCCATGTAAGCTGTAATGGCGGCGCGCAGCATTTTTCGCCCTGTCTCCGCCATTTTTTCAAGATGTTCCTGCGCAGGCAGATTAGCGGTAAGCATGCCTTCTTTTAATGATTCGCTCTTTTTCGCAAGCTTCTTCGCCGCTCTGGCAAGATGCGCAGCATGATCGCCTATTCTTTCGATGTTTCCCGTTAGTTTAAAAATCGATACCATCTCGCGCAAATCGCGCGCGACAGGCTGCTGAGTAGCGATTAAAATTGCCGCTTCATCTTCGATTTGTATCTGAAGCGCGTCAATTACCGCATCATCTTCGCGCACTTTTTCAGCAAGCTCAGGATTTCGCGTTCTTAATGCGGCTAACGCCTTGCCGAGATTTTCTTCAACCTTTGTTGCCATCTCGAGGATATTATGCCGCAGCCGGTATAATTCATCAGTAAAATATTTTCTTGATTGCATTTTAACCTCATTTTACGCAGCCGGCGCCGGCTGCAAATTAAAATCGAATATGAAACGAAGTTTCATAAATCTACCTCTATTAACCGAATCTGCCTGAAATATAATCCTCTGTTCTTTTATCTTTCGGATTAGTAAAAATTTCTCTGGTATTATTATACTCTATTAAATCACCTAAAAGAAAAAAAGCTGTTCTGTTGCTGACCCTGGACGCCTGATGCATTGCGTGAGTAACTAAAATAATGCTGAATTCTTTTTTAAGCTCTCCGATTAATTCCTCTATGCGTCCTGTAGCGATTGGATCAAGCGCGCTTGTCGGTTCGTCCATAAGAATGATCTCGGGCTTCATCGCGATACTTCTTGCGATACAGAGCCGCTGCTGCTGCCCGCCTGAAAGTGCCTGCGCCGGTTTTTTTAAACGATCTTTAACTTCTTCCCAGAGAGCGGCTTTTTTAAGCGATGTTTCCACGATGTCAGCTAACTCTCTTTTATCTTTTATTCCCTGCATTCGTTTTCCGTACGCTACATTGTCAAACACGCTCATATTAAACGGATTCGGTTTTTGAAACACCATTCCGACTCTGCTTCGCAGTTCCGTAACATCCATATCGGCGTAAATATCTTTTCCGTCCATCAGCGCCTTGCCTGTTATGCGGCACGAAGGAATCAGATCGTTCATGCGGTTGAGTATCCTGATAAAAGTCGATTTCCCGCAGCCCGACGGTCCGATGAGAGCGGCGACATCGCCTTTTTGTATTGTAAAATTAATTTTTTTTAACGCTTGAAAATCACCGTAGAAAAGATCGAGATTCTGTACATCAATTTTATTCACTATAACCTCACCCTAGCGTGGTTGAATAACCGAGTTTTAAAATCGAAAATGAAACACCGTTTCATTGTATATCTCCTAGTTTTTTTCTGAAATTCACTGTTAGTATTTTGGTTACTGAATTTATAACTACAACTAAAATAACTAATACCGAGGCTGTTGCAAAAGCGATTCCGAAATCTTCGGGACGCACTGCTTCGTTTGTTAAATAATATAAATGAATAGTAAGAGTTCTGCCGGATTCAAAAATTGTACGCGGCATATTTTTTGTAAGCCCAACTGTCAAAAGAACAGGAGCAGATTCGCCTACTACCCTGCCGATTGCCAAAATTACAGATGTTAAAATCCCCGGAAGAGCGGAAGGCAGAACAACATGCGCGATTGTCTGAAATTTTGTTGCACCTAACGCAAGAGAGCCCTCGCGGAAAGAATCGGGAATCGCTTTTAATGATTCTTCGGTGGTTCTTATGATAACAGGCAGAATCATAATGCTTAAAGTGAAAGAGCCTGCGATAATTGACTGACCGAAATTCAACATGCGGCAGAACATCAAAAGCCCGAAAAGTCCGTATATAATGGAAGGAATCCCCGCAAGCGTTTCAATCGCCAGCCTTAAAATCCTGATAAATCCTGAGTTACCCGAGTATTCATTTAGAAAAACCGCCGTCGCAAGCCCGACCGGAAGCGCGACTGCGATAGAAACTAAAACAACATAAAGAGTTGTAACTATCATCGGCAGAATACCAGTCTGCGTGCCGATCAAAAATGCCCAGTTTAAATATCCTGCCTGTGATCTAAAAATGTATACAAGCACGAACAGCAAAGCGGCGATAACTCCGCCCATAACAATTGCCATCAAGCCATACAGCAGAGCGTCAGAAATTTTTCTTTTAAATAATCGATTGCCGATTTTCAAACCAATACCTCTTTATTCCATCTTTCTTCTGTACCATAAAATCAAACTGTTTAAAATTAAAATAATCGCGAACAAAGTCACTCCAATCGAAAACAACATTTCACTGTGTCTGCCTGACGCGTAACCCATCTCCATGGCGATTGTTGATGTTAATGTTCTTACGCTCGACAGCGGATTGAATGTTAAATGGGGAGAATTTCCGGCAACCAAAATGACCGCCATTGTTTCTCCCACAGCGCGGGAAATTCCGAGTATTATTCCCGCTATTACTCCGGAATTCGCGTGAGGAAGAACGACATTCCAGGCTGTCTGCATCCTGCTCGCTCCAAGCGAAAGACTCGCTTCTCTGACAGAGAGGGGAACGGCGCGGAGCGATGTTTCGGCGATTGTGATTACAGTGGGCAGTATCATGAGCGCAAGCACAATTACCGCCGAAAGAAGAGTGTTGCCGGAAGGTACGTTAAACGTCTGCCTGACAAACGGAACAATTACCATAAGACCGAAAAAACCGTATACAACGGACGGAATCCCGGCAAGAAGCTCGACTCCCGCGCGGATGACGGATGCAAGGTTTGGTTTTAAAAATTCCGACATAAAAAGGGCGCATAACAGAGCGATAGGAACCCCAAGAAGGATCGCACCGAAACTCGCCATGAGGGTTCCCATAATCATCGGAAAAATGCCGAAGATTTTATTTCTGTCAGGACTCCACTCAAGCCCGCTTAAAAATTTTCCGGGATTGTAAGGAGGCTCAGGAAGAATCACATGAATTTTTTTTTCGAGCGCGGTTATCGCGGAAGGCCAGCTGATTGTATAAACATAACTTTCCGGGTATGTGATTTTCACTTCGCTGTTATGCGCAAACGAAAGCATTTCCTGAGGATCTTTACTGTCATTATTAATATCAATATTCAGCGTCATGGAAGTGAGGATTTCTTCATCGTCTTCGGTAAAAAAAATAAAAGGAAAACTAATATCGATTTTACCGGTATTTTTCGGAATATCAATAAAAGTGTTATGATTAAAATAACTTTGCCCGTTTACAGTAATTTCGTCTATACGCTGCGCGACAAGCCTGATGCCGGAATACGTTGAAGTAAAAAACGGCATCGCGCCCTGGGCAAAAACAAAAAGTAAAATGGCTCCCAATGCCAGAACGGAAAAGAGAGCCGTAATGCGAACAAGATATTTAAAAAATATATCCGAAAATTTCCGATTCATCTATTAATACGTCAATATAATAACACGTTAATTAAAATAATACATCAATTAAAACAAATTATTTTAAAACAAAATCATTTAATTAACGGAAATCCAGCTTCTGTTTACAATCGCCTGCCCCGCCGCGCTTAAAATCCAGTCAATAAACGCCTTACTTTCCGCGTGAACATTTTTTCCTGTAAGAACGATAAACGGACGCGCGACTGAGTACCTGCCTGCTTTAACATTCGCCGTTGTGGCAGCGATTCCGCCGACAGAAACTGTTTTAATCGTATCATCGACAGACCCAAGTGAAATATAACCGATAGCGTTCGGATTTTGAGCGATACCTGCTTTAATCGCGCCTGTACTTGTTGATTCATTCGCTCCGGCAAGCAGCCTTCCCTGGAAGCCGATAATTTCTTCAAACGCGCCTCTTGTTCCGGAACCGGCTTCACGGCTGACAACAGCGATAACAGCGTTTCTGCCGCCTACCTGGCTCCAGTTTGTAATTGCACCTGTGTAAATTCCGCGAATCTGCTCGACAGTAAGATTGGCGACAGCATTATCCTTGTTAATAATTACCGCTATGCCGTCAATGGCGACAGTAACCGCATTCAATCCCCTGCCCTGTTCGGCGGCTGTAAGTTCACGGCTCGACATTCCAATCTGATATGTTACGCCCGCGTTGGTTATTCCGTCGCCTGATCCTGTTCCGTTAATATTTACCTTTACGTTGGGCTTAAGTTTCGCGTATTCCGTTGCAAATAATTCCATTAAAGGAGTTACCGAAGTTGAGCCTCCGACTTCGATTGTGTAAGCTACGCTTTCAGTCCCGCCTCCGGCAAACGCACCCGTAAAACCCGCAAGTACCAGTAATACAACAAAAAATTTTTTCATCATTTTCTCCATGTTAAAAAGATAAGACAAATTAATTTCGATTTGTTAGAAAAAGATGAAGAAATTGTTAAAGTTCGGTTAAAAAACAACAGATACTAATAAAAAAAGACCTGCATATTTATTAACTATTGAAATATTAATTTAATTTTAAAAAAATGCTTTATGTAATATATTGTATATTTCTTTTAATTTTTTTTCCAAATCCCATTAATAATTCATCAATGATATTTTTATTACTTCTGAATAATTCATTATTTTCAATCCACTTCTTATATTCATCAGAATATTTTAGATAGTGTTTATCTTTAATGATTTTTTCAACATTTTTAGTTTTATAAAAAATAAATGATCTTAATACATGCTGATCAAGAATAATATTTTCTTTATTTTGAAGATGTTTTCCAAATTGATTAAAAACCACTCGGTCTGTATCTATTCCTAATATTCCAGAAATAATATGTTTTTCTTTTTTTAAATCACCTTGTTTCCAAAGCATAGAATATAAAATTTTTTCTAAAGTTGTTAAACTTTTATTTCCATGAAGATTAATATTAAAAATATTTTCTTTTGTTATAATTTCTTTCTTTTTTAATTCATTAATTTCATCTGCACTAATATTAAATTCTATATCAGGATATTTCATTCTATCTCTTCGAGAAATTTTATATTTATTAAATAAATTCTTTACTTCATCAATATTTTTACATTGTTTTAAATCATTAAAAAATAATAAATAATTATTCATATTATTCCTCTTTTTATTCCACTTGAGTATTTAATGGTTCTTTCATATACCAAACATCATTTATTATAATACTGGTTCGTATGATACCAACCTTTCCAAGCATACCCATAATATTCATCGTATTCGTAAACGTTAATAATATGAAAAATTTCACTTCCATAATCGATTGTTAGATCGATTGAACCACCATAGGGTAGATTGATTGAACCGCCATTTGGTTTAAGCTCAACAGTGTATGTACCGTATTTTGGAGCTTCAAAATAACAGTATCCCCCCGAAAAAGCTGCAACTGTCATATTTTTTGTATCTAGTATTTCATTATTATCCTTAAAAATAATATCAATATTTTGAGCAGTTTCGTAATGGTAGTTATGAATATCAACCCAAATAGAACCTCCAATATCTACACAAGAACTAAATCCAAAAATAAATAATGCAATCATAAATCTAAAAACAATTTTTTTACTCATCTTTTTCTCCTTATTTGTATGATTAGAAAAATTTAATAATATAGAATTTCTTTAATCCACACATATTTAACATAATTATACCCTATTATGTGTGTGTTTGTCAACATAAAAATGTGGTTATAATCACACAATATGGTGGGTAATAACAAATTTGATAAGGAAGAAGAAATATCCGCTCGAATTAAGCTTTTTATTCAAAGATTACGTGAAGAACGAGAAAAACAACGAATTTCACAAATAGATTTATCTTTTAAAGCCGGATTATCACAAAATCTGGTCAATTACATAGAAACAGGTAAAAGAACCCCTAATTTATACACAATTTTAAGTATCTGTAAGGCGCTGGAAATTAATCCTGCGGTACTTTTTGAATCCCATGAAACAGAACGCCAATTAGCAAGAGAAACAATCCTACGGCTGGTTTCGCAGTTTATGTAAAATATTAAATCATTTATCACTTACCCAACAGGTTACTTTTTTTTCGTTTTCGGTCATGCAAATTAACGTTTTCAATCCATATATATACAAGAGAAATTAATCAAGCTGTAAAAAATAATCCGGATAAATTTCCTAAAGGTTATATTATTACTGTAAATAAAAATCAAAAAAATGAACTGATCAAAATTTTTGATCGGTTCAATTCGTTAAAACACTCCTCAGCTCCAATTAAAGCATTTATTGAAAAAAAATAATAATTGTAATATAATTTAACTGTGGCATCATAGAGATATTTAATTTTGTCCTTTCAATTTTTAGTAATACACATCAACCACAACAAGTAGTGCGTATGTGCTGCTAAACTAAAAATAATGGAGCTTGTTATGGGATTTGTTTATTCTGAAATTACTTTAAAAAATGTCAACGATCAAATTATGGCAAAAAACGGAAATATTAAAGATGAGGATGTCCGCACAGTAACCGTAAACGCATTGGCGGATACCGGAGCGTATACATTGGTTATTAATGAAGATATCCGTGAAAAATTAGGATTGGAAATTACAGGAAAAAGGCATAGAAAACTCGCGGACGGAAAAAGATCGTTATATGACACAGCAGGTCCTCTGGAAATATGCTGGAAGGATCGAAGATTTATAATGGAAGCATTAATAATACCTGACGGAGAAAATACGCTTTTAGGCGCTCTTCCTCTGGAAGGATTGGATTTAATTGTGGATCCGGTAAAGCAAGAATTAACCGGCGCACATGGTGAAGAGATGTTATACTATGTGTAACCGCTTCATCATTTTTCCGCCTTGTTAAAGCTCACGCCTTCACATATAATTACCTCATGAAAATTAACAAACTGCACATGGGACAAGCGAAATGCGCGCTTGATTTAGGCGACGGAAGCGAACGGGGTGAATATGTCGATCAGGATTATATTTTACAGAAACTGGGAAGACCTCACCGCGGCATCAACCTGATGTATTGCTATTATCCGCTGGATAAGGGATGGCCGGCGCGCGCGAGTACGCTTGTAAAGCCCGGCGATAAAGTCGGCTTTGCGTGGGATTACGCTTACGACGATTATTTTCCGTATCAGGGCGGATTAAACGGCAACACAACAGGCGAGCCTTTTAAATCGATGCGTGATGTTCGGCGCCACGGGCAGGATGTTATTCTCACTCTCACTGTTGACTGCGCGGTGCCTGACGAGCATTTAATAAAAATAGCTGACGATCTTCGTCCTTACGGGCGGCTGATGCTGCGCATAAATCACGAAGCGACAGGAAACTGGTTTGCGTTTAACAAACGCTACAGTTATCAGGAAGTTGCTGACTTTTATGTGCGCTTTCATAATATAATAAAAAAACACGCGCCGCACATTAAAACAATTTTATGCATAGGCGATCCTCCGCGGGCGGACGGGAAGATGCACTACGAAGATGAGTTTGCCGAGGCTATTCGCGTAACAGATTTTTGGTCAACGGATACTTATCTCGCGCTTCATTGGGGCTGGCCCTTTGATATCGCCGAGCCCGGCGGAAACTCTCACAAGCGCGGAAGCAATACTGATATGTTACGCGATTTTAATTCAGAGTACGAGCGTTTTATGGCGAGAGGAGAAAATAAAACTCGTCCGTTTGTTGTCAGTGAATTTAACGCTGACGGAGATGTTACCGGTCCTTTCGAACAGGCGCAGCAGCTAGGCGATTTTTACCGCCGTCTGCCGAAAGAAGCGCCGTGCATTACAGGCGTAACTTTTTATCAATTTAGAGATCGAGGGCGTCTCGGTTTAGAGATTCAAGACCCAAACAATCCTGACATCGGCGTCGAGCAGCCGGTTCTTGAAGAATACAAAAAAATTCTCAACATGAAAGAGTTCATGCCGGAAATGAAAACAGGAGAAACGGCAAGTTTTCCCGCGAAACTGCGATGGGGCGGCAGTGAAGACTCCGATGGTTTGGCGATTCAGTTAAAATTTGAAAAAGCTCCGGTTTTCTGTGAAATTAACTTCAGCGATGAAGATAAGAATTTAAACTTAATGATGGAAATAAACGGCAGATGGTTCTACAAGAAAGCGGGAGTAAAATCGATTGATTTAATTTCCGCTTTTTTCGGCGGCAGAATTTCAGCTAACATCGAAATACCGCTGCGCATTTTCGCTCCTCCGCCTGACGGCGTGAACGATCCGTCGCATGGAAAGGATTGGGAAATTAATTATTATACCGAAATGAAAGCCGCGCCGGAAATGAGGATACGTTACGCGCCGGCGATGGAATTAAAATGAATGATTTTGTGAAAATTTAATTTTATTCCATTTTAATTGTTCAAAATTCTAAGGTAGTTATTCAATAACTGAAGTTATCGAACAACTTTATCATTTATTTTTTCGAGAATATTTCCAACAGCTCGCTGTTCATTCTTTCGATATCAAAAATGCCTGCTGATAAATTTTCTGAATTAGAGTTTTTTTTATCTGTCCCGATTTCCGGGATGCTGTTTGAATGTTGTTCTAAAAGCCGTCTGTAATGACGAGGACCGTCAACAGTTTCGGGAGGCGCGGCTCCGTCACCGGCAATAAAACGGGTAACTTCGTTATTCGCAGGCTGATACGAAGACATGATAATTATTTTTACATTCCATTTTGATCCGTATTCGTAGATTAATTCTTTCTTGCCGCGGAAATCAATGTCACCTAACTTTATTTTATCGTGAAGATACTCCTTGCCGCCTTCGGGAGTTTCACAGTAAAAACGAAAACGCATATCGCCTTTCCAGTTCATGCCGATTTGTATCACTTGATGAAGTTCTTCCATCGAACAGTCGTGCGAAACAATAGCGCGCCGCCAAACATCAAGCCCCGTAATGCTCAGTTGAACCATTCTCCACAACTGTAAATTAGGAGCGGTTTTCCCGCCGTGTATCAAAGTTAGATTGCTCCTGCGAAAATTATCCATCGCGGTGTTTATCAATTCTTTAATGTCGGTATAGGTGTCAATCATGCTGTCAAGCGAATTATCCATCGCGGTAATATCGGATTGAGACGGCGATTCATCGAACGCTAAATCTTCGAGTAACGCAGCGGCGTGTCCTTGAATCTGCGATAACACAATGAAGGTGTGACGAGGAAGCCATGCGCTCTCAATCTCGCCCTTTTGAAGTCTTGTGGAAAGTTCAATGACCGCTGTGTGCAGCTCGGCGACCCGCTGGCGTATCGGTCCTGCTCCCTGATCTAAAAAAAGCGAATAGCCTTTGTAAAAATCTTCCATGCTGTCAGTGATATAATCGGCGATAATATCCCACTCGGTTTCATCAAGATGAATGACAGGCGGTATCAATCTGTTTATCACATTATCAATTTCTTTTTCATTACGAAAAAACGCGTCTTTGATATACGAGAGAATTACAAATTCAGAGATAGGTATATTTTTTTCGAACAGAATATCCTCGATATAAGTTCTGTCCGGCGGAACTGAATAACTTTGAAGATTGGTGATATCCGGAATGTCTTTTCCGGCAAACCAAAAACGAGTTTCCAATCCGTAAGCGACAATGTCAACGCGGTTTGTTTTATCAAAAAGAAATTCCTCAAGCGAATAACCGGGAAATTCTCTCATTAGTTTTCCGCCGAACCAGTACGCAAAAGCGATTTGTTCTTCGGTGCTGGAACCCGGACCGAGAAACGCGAAACTATTTTCAAAACCGTTCTCGGCAGTTTCGCTCCATTTTTCTAAATCGCCGGGTTTCCAAAAATCTTTCGGAGCTTTTTCGATATTGAAAACACAATTCTTCCAATCTGTTGTGCGAACCAAAAATCGATCACCCGGAACAAACGCGCTCTCGCGGTAGATCGCACGCATATCAAGAGTGTGTATCGATACTTCCGGAGGATCTTCGTAGGGGTCTGCGTTATACGCTTCTTCGTTTTTTGGATTGTCACGCGCAATGTATTGAGGAGCAAACTCTTCGCCGTAAATGCAATAGTACGGATATAAATCTTCAGGCGGCGCTTCTGTGGTTGTCACAGGCACTGCTTCGCTTTTCCAAATAAATTTATAACGATGAGGAAGAGTCAGCGGATTCGCAAAAGGAATGCATCGATGTCCGGGAATTAAAATACCGTTGAGCAGCTCAAGGCGCGAAGGAGTAATCACAAAAATTGCCGACTCAAAACAAGCCCGCCGCGAAACCCAATGAGCGTTGTCCTGTCTGAATGCGATTTTACGGTTATCAAGATAAGCGTTAATTTCTGCGGCTAATTTTTTATTCGGCTTATGCCCGGATGCCTGAACATAAATTGTAATATTGTCTAAAGTAAACGGTTCTTTCGCGTTTTCGAGAAATTCATAAAGCATTTCTTCCTGTTCCAAATCCATTGCATCTATGATAAAATGTTTTATATAAGTAAATCAATACGGAGGATTATATGCAGTACGGATTTTTTGATCCTGAAAAAAGAGAATATGTAATTGATAAACCCGATACGCCCGCGCCTTGGGCAAATTATTTGGGTTCGCCGGCTTACGGCGCGATTATTTCCAACAACGCGGGCGGTTACAGTTTCGTAAAAAGCGGAGCGGCAGGAAGATTGATCCGCTACAGATTTAACGAACAGGATCGTCCGGGACGTTATATTTATTTGAGAGATGACGAGAGCAGCGATTATTGGTCGGCGTCATGGCAACCTGTCGGAAAGCCTTTAGATCAATATAAATCGATCTGCCGTCACGGCACAGGTTATACAATTCTCGAAGCCGAGTATAAAGACATTCGCAGCGAAGCTTGTTACTATGTTCCCAACGGCGCGGACTACGAAGTGTGGAAAGTGAAAATTACAAACAAAGGATCAAAGGCAAGAAAACTTTCATGTTTTGGCTACGCCGAATTTACCACCGACAGCAATTACGAACAGGATCAGGTTAATCTACAATATACTCAATTTATTACACGTACATATTTTAAAGAGAAATTTATCATGCAGTCGATTAACGAAAACTGCTTGAACGATCAAAACATCAGCAGGGTCGAGAACAGATTTTTCGGTCTTGCAGGCGCAAAAATCGCAAGTTACTGCGGCGACCGCGCGAAATTTATCGGCATGTATCACGATTACGGAAATCCTGTGTTAGTTGAAAACGGAAAACTCGACGGTACGTTAAACTACAACATGAATCCGTGCGGCGCTCTTCACACAAAATTTGAATTGGCGGCAGGACAGAGCGCGGAATTTGTTTTCCTCCTTGGACAAAAACGCGAAAAACCGGCAAACGAAATTATTTCCTGCTACGAAAATGTTTCGGTCACGGAAAAAGAAATCACAGAGTTAAAAAATTACTGGCACGGGAAACTGGGCAACTTAAAAGTTACAACGCCGGATGACAATTTTAACAACATGATCAACACATGGAACGCGTATCAGTGTTTTATTACATTTGTCTGGTCGCGCGCGGCTTCTCTTATTTACTGCGGACAGCGCAATGGCTACGGTTACCGTGACACGGTGCAGGATATTCAAGGGATCATTCACCTTGATCCTGAAATGGCTCTCAAACAAATCAAGTTTATGATTTCCGCGCAGGTGAATCATGGCGGCGCTCTTCCTCTTGTAAAGTACAGCCACAATCCCGGTCACGAGGACAAGCCCGAGGACGCTTCCTATCGCAACTCGACAGGGCATCCGTCTTACCGCGCTGATGACGCGCTTTGGCTTTTCCCCACAGTTTGGAAATATATCGCCGAGACAGGTAACACCGCTCTGTTAGACGAAATTATTCCATACGCCGACTCCGGCGAAGACACGCTGTTTAACCATCTTAAAAAAGCGATTGATTTTTCACTGAACAATCTTGGCATTCACGGACTGCCTGCCGGTCTTCACGCGGACTGGAACGACTGTCTGCGGTTAGGCGCGAAAGGCATCTCGGTTTTCGTCGCGATGCAGCTTTACTACGCATTCGAGATTATGATCCGTTTCTCCAAAAACAAAAAAGATTCCGCGACAGAAAATCAAATGACTGAATTAAAAAACCGCTTTGGAAAAATTATCGAAGAGAAGTGCTGGATTAAAGACCGGTTTATACGCGGCATCACCGAAAAAGATCAAATCGTCGGCAAACCCGGCGACCCGGAAGCGGCGATTTGGCTTAATCCGCAGAGCTGGGCTGTAATTTCCGGTTTCGCCGATGAAGCCCGCGGAAAGGCAATCCTCGATTTAGTGCATAAAGAATTGAACACAAAATTCGGCGCACGCCTCATGGCTCCTTCGTATGTTAAACACGCTTTCGACGGAGCGCTTGCTCTCTTATTCAATCCGTCAACAAAAGAAAACGGCGGTATCTTCCTTCAATCGCAGGGCTGGATAATTCTCGCCGAAGCATTGCTCGGACGCGGCGGACGCGCTGTTGAATACTATTTAGAAAGCTGCCCCGCCGCTCAGAACGGCATCGCCGAAACCCGCCTGATGGAGCCGTATGTTTATTCGCAGTTCACGGAAAGCACGGACAGCCCGTTTGAAGGACGCAGTCATGTTCACTGGCTGACAGGCACGGCAAGCACGGTCATGGTCGGCAGCGTCGAAGGTATTTTGGGATTGAGACCTGACATTGACGGACTGCGGCTTGCGCCGGCGATTCCTTCAAGCTGGAAAACGCTCACCATGGAAAAAGTTTTCCGCGGAAAGAAACTTAACATAAAAGTTAATAACCCAGGCGGCGCGGAGAGCGGCTGCAAGAAACTCACTGTCAACGGCGTAGCGATGGAAGGCAATTATATTCCCGCCTCGGCGTTAAAAGCTGAGAATGAAGTTGTGTTGGATATGTAAGAAAAGGGAGCATAAATGATTTACAAAACATTCGGTAATACAAATGAGAAAGTGTCAGCTCTTGGGTTCGGCGCGATGCGGCTGCCTATGATCGAAGTTAACGGAAAAAAAATTATCAATGATGAACTCGCAATTCCTCTCATGCAAAACGCGTTTGACATGGGCGTAAATTATGTTGACACAGCTCCTTTGTACTGCGATTCGCTCAGCGAAGAAGCTGTCGGCAAAGCGCTCAAAGGTTACCGCGAAAAAGTTTTTCTCTCTACAAAAAATCCAATCGAGGATAATGACGGCGATCACTGGACGGAGCGGCTGGAGAAATCATTAAAAAGACTCGATACCTCTTACATCGACTTCTATCACTTTTGGGGCATCAATTTAAAAAGCTTTGAGGGCTGGCAGGGATTAAAATATGGTCCGATTGAAGCGGCGCATAAAGCAAAAGATCAAGGTTTGATCAAACACATTTCATTTTCTTTTCATGACAGCGCGGAGAATTATAAAAAAATAGTTGACTCCGGTCTTTTTGAATCGACTCTTGTTCAATACAATCTGCTTGACAGATCCAACGAGGAAAATATAGCTTACGCGAAATCGAAAGGACTCGGCACTGTGGTAATGGGTCCTGTGGGCGGCGGACGTCTCGGCGCTCCAAGCGAAGTGATTCAAGGGTTGTTAAAAAACAAAAGCGTCAGCACAGCGGAGACGGCTCTTCGTTTTATTTTCGCAAACACTCACATTGATATATGTCTTTCCGGCATGGAAAACCTGCAAATGGTTAAAGAAAATGTTGATATCGCATCACGTACCGAGCATCTTTCAGATGACGAAATAAAACATATCCGCGCGATGATGGAAGAAAACAAAAACCTCGCTAAACTATACTGCACAGGCTGTAATTATTGTAAGCCCTGCCCTGCGGGAATTGAAATTCCGTTTTTGTTTGAAATTATGAACCGTTACCGCGTTTACGGCTTAAATGAACACGCGAAAAAAGCGTATAACGAAGTAATCAACGGCTGGAGCTGGATAAAAAGCGCCGACGCTTCAAAGTGTACGCAGTGCGGAACCTGCGAAGGAAAATGCCCGCAAAAACTGCCGATTATCAAACAGTTAGTTGAAACTCACGCGGTGCTGACAGAAAAATAAATTATATTACTCTGCTGTACTATAAAGCTTTGCTATATTATACAACTTTGCTGTATTATAGAACTTTGCTATATTTAGCAAACAGCTCTTGAATACTTTGAATACCCAGTTTTTTGTACATATTTTTCTGGTGATGATGAACAGTCTCGTAACTGATTTTTAATGTGTAAGCGATTTCTTTAGGCGAAGTGCCTTTTAACAGCAGCGTAAAAATTTCCTGCTCTCTTGGTGTCAAATTCAATTTTTCTTTTTTATTAATTTCTTCCGTCTTTACAAGCGGCTTTGAATACTCTTCCATATCGCGCAGATAAAGCCCGTCTGTCCAGTCAGCATCAAACAATTTTTTCTGGATAAGCGGCAAAAATAACAAACACAAAGTTACAAGAACCAAAACAACCGCGAAAGCGAGAAATTTATTCGGCGTTTCAAAATAGTCAAAGTAAAAAGAAAAAAATCCGGATATGAAAAAATATTGAATAAAAAAAACAAAGCAGTATAATCTGAACATTTTTAAAGACTTGCTTCTCTTAATCGCTCCTGAGCACATGTAACATATAATTATATAACCTAAACTGTCACCCAACCCGTAAATAAAAGAGCCGGAAGTAATTGCCGCAGGCGTGTCTAACAAAAGCGCGCCCAATCCAAAAAGCGTGAATGCAAGAAACATCAGCCAGATATACAACGCGCTTCTGCCTTTCAATAATTGAATAAAAATAACAAGAGCGACAGAGATAACAGTTCCAATTCCGAATGCGAAACTTGAAACGCTGTTATCCGCCCATTCAATGTAATTGCTCATGCACATTATCATGTAATGAACAACGCCAAGACCGATAACAAAATGAACTCCCGATCCTTTATCGTCATTATTTATATTAATTTCCGCAGGAAGAGATTTTGATTTGCATAGAAAAATAATGATAAGAAAAACCGCCATTAAAACGGCTCCGGTCCAAGTATTGCCTGCTGTATGAAAATCGGGAAAGAAATTCCATGAAGCGTAATAAAATCCGTAGTACAGCTGAATAACGATCATTCCGGCAAGACGCTCAACATTATTCAACACAAAGCAGAAAAGATAAAACGCGCAGGCGGCGCAAAGCCCGTTACAGAATTTAAAAGCAAGATAAAGCGAGAATTGTTTCGGACCCATCGGCAGGAATAACAAAAATAAAAAAAGAGCAGCGGAAAAAACCGCGGATATTTTTAACAAAGGAAGAATAAATTTTTTAGGAATAAAACTGAGGATGAGCCAGCCAATCCCCAGCATAAAAAACATTAGTTCGTTAGTCGCAAAACCTCCAAGAACAATGCTGTGCCCGTAGTATCGAAGGTTTCCTATAATGACAGAAACAGGAAAAACAAGCAGAATAGGAAACAGTGCCGCTCTGATATTACGAAAAGATAATTCGTCTCTTGCTTGAAAAAGTTTTTTAATATTCGCGCCCGCTGCGCACACTGCTTTAGCTGCTCCCGCTGCTTTAGCTGCGCTTATTCTGTTATGCAAAACTTTAAACTCCGATTATTCTTATGGCGTGAACTTTAATGTGAATCAATCCGCGGCGCGATTTAACTTCACCGTAAATTTCAACTTTATCTGACATACCTACAGACAACCCCCTCCATTCTTTTGGTCCGATGTCAACGGCAATTTCACCTGACACGTCGCGGAACGTATACTGTCTGCCGCCGGGCAGCATGTTTATAATATTTCCGTTTAACACCACCCATGAATCATGAGGAAGATTTCTCGCTTCGCTTACAGAAATAGGATGACTGATCATAACAGGCTGTCCGTCGCCGAATCCGGTAAAACCCTGTCCGTAAACTGCGGCAGCCGCAAGCAGAAGCGTCAAACCAAAAATATATTTTCTCATATAAAAACCTCCAATTTGCAAACGCAAGAGAACCCGGTTTAAGCGGATGCGAAAACAAAGGTTCTCTTGTAAATCTATCATATATTTTTGATAAATCTTACATGCACTACAGGCGAATTTTGAAACCCGCGCTTGGACCAATGAACTTCGCCGAAAATTTCTACCTTATCGGCTGGAGTGATGTTTATTCCTTGATACCATACATTCTGCCATTCCTTCGGTCCGATTTTTACGAGAATATCACCGGTAGAATCGCGGAAAATATAAAGGTCTTTCCCGCCGTAAAACTGAATAATATTTCCCTGAATGACAATCGGCGTTTTATGACCGTAATTCCACGCCTGAACTACAGGGATAGCTTGAAAATTATAACCATACTGACCCGGTATAATTTGCTGACCCGGTCTAATTTGCTGACCCGGAATAATCTGCTGACCGGGAACGATTTGTTGTCCGGGAATTATTTGCTGCCCCGGAACCTGCCCGGTGAATCCCGCCTGAGCGAAAACATTTCCCGCCGCCAAGAACATCGCTAAACCGCAGATGAAAACTATCGCATACTTTTTCATAAGTACACCTCCAAATTTAATTCGCATATTTTCGATACGCGTTTATAAAAATATACGTCCGAAAAACCACATACACAAATCACCAGATTGGGTGAATTGTCTGTTTTCTGAGGTTTTTTGCTAACCAAATTAGGGGATCAAAGCCGAAAATGTTGAAATGTATGCGTTGAGAAAAAATTAATTAAAACGGAATAATCAATTATTCCTCGATCTTGAACACGGAAAATCGTCCGGGCATTATCGGCGCTTCAAAAACGCTTTCTGTCTCGCTGATACGAACCTGTTTTAAAGGACGCATCCACTGTGTTTGAGTAATCGGCGTAAGTTTCGCGTTTGGCGTGTTGATGCAAATACGGACAAATTCCAATCTGTCAACGAACGACTGCACAATGAAAGTGTCATTGTCGTAAAGGAATAAACCCACTCTGCCGCAGCATTCAAGCGTTACGCGCAAATTCATTTCTCTGCGGATCATTGTCAGCGTTTCGGCAGGAAGTTTATAAAGCTCCGCGGGATCGTCCGGGATAGTTAAGACGCAGAGACTGCCTGCGCCGTAAGCGCCGCTTAAAAGCATCGGATGGCTGGCGTAAGGAGTTAGCGCCGATGAAAGCACCCACAGATCATTTTCGTTGTAGGCGACATGAGGAATTGTTACGCTTCCGAAAGATTTTACAAGCCCTGAGTTATTGCGTCCGAAAGCGCTGTTTGTAAAATTATCTGTTGTGATTTTTCTGTCAGTAATTTCGATTGGCAAAATATCTTCGATACCGTTCGCCTCAGACTTCGTTTGTGAAAGTTTTTTATACAAGCCGCTTGTGATAATTACTTTGCTTCCATTTAAAAGACTTTGTTTTATTTTATTGATGATATCAGCGTCCCACGCGGCGTCCGCTGTCAAAAAAATTGTTTTTGCGTCTTTTGGGTAATATGGATACGGATCGAGGGGAATGCCGCACATTCCAAGATGCTCATGAACAAGCCGCTCTCCGAAAGAGTGATACGGTTTATAACAGGCAACTCCTGCAGGTTCGCCGAGTTTATCCATGAAAAGATCAGCTTCATCGTAAAAAGCGCCGGCAGCGGCGGAATAAGGAGTCGCGTTAAAAAGAAGCGGCAGACAGAAAAGCATCTGCTCGCGGCATTTTGCGAATAACGTTAAATACGCTTGCTGCAGATAATCTTCGATACTGCATTCAAAAAGATCGTACCAGCCGCCGCCGTTTTTTCCCGGTTTGATGCGTTCAAGTAAACGAGGCAGAAAGAAACTTAAATAACGCGGCAGATTTTGATGAGTGAAATGAGGATCGCGGGTTTCTGTTCCTGTGTATACAGCGTCAAACACTTTCGGCTGTTCTTCAAGATTGTAACCGTTTGCCTGAAAGCTGTCGTACCAGTTAGGATATTTAATCACTACGCTTACTTTTGGATTCGCCTTTTTAGCGTTTTTTATGATAACATTTTCTGAAAACTCCTGCATAAGAGCAAGACGGAACTCAGCCCAGCTTTTATTTCCTTTTGTTTTTATGCATGATTCGCAGCGGCAGTTGGTAAAATAGAAATCATCTAGTATCACTTCGTCGAAAAGTTCCGCAGTGTAGGCGGCGATTTCACCTAACCTTTTGCGGTTTTCCGGGTTTGTGAAGCACATGCTGCCCATCAATGTGCGCGTAACGGTTGTTGTAATTCCGCCCGAAACCTGATAACTGTTTTCGATGAACAATTTCTTTATCGCTTCCATTTTTTTGCGTTCGATTAAAATTTCGGAGCGGTATGTTTCAAGATAGATTTTATCCAGCTTGATATATTTTGCCGTTTTATCGATATCTTCTTTAAGCTGCTCAAGCGTTTTATCGTTTAAATAACCGGCGGGCGCGTAAGTTACCGTAATAAAATTTTTATAATGCATATTAACTCCTTGTTAATTTATCTTAATCATCAGCCCATTATAACTTCGATCTTATGAACCTTTCCGTCTGCGAAAGCCGGAATTACTCCTGTATGCGAATTGCCGTCAACTGTGATCGATTTTACTCCTTTCTCGGCGCCTGCGCTGTTGTCTACTGTTATGTGATAATCGGCTCCGCGGAAATGGCGCGTAACGGAGAAATTTTTCATGTCTTTGGGGATGCACGGATCGATAAGAAGACCGTCAAATACCGGGCGCACGCCGAGAATGTACTGCGAAATACTGACAAAAGTCCAAGCGGCGGTTCCGGTGAGCCATGAATTTTTCGCTTCTCCGTGACGAGGCGCGTCTTTACCGGCTACCATTTGCGCGTAAACATAAGGCTCCATGCGGCGAAGATCGCTGTCGTCCTCGCGGTAAGCCGGACAGATTTTCGCGTAAGTTTCAAATGCGCGAGTTCCTCTTCCAAGAACAGTTTCGGCAATTGTTACCCACGGATTGTTGTGGCAGAAAATTCCGGCGTTCTCTTTGTATCCGGGCGGATATGAAGAAACTTCACCTAACTCTAAATGATAATCTTTATACGCCGGCTGGAGCAGAACGATTCCGTATTTTGAATCGAGATGTTCTTTGACAGAGTCCAGCGCTTTAATTGCGCGTCCGTCATCAACGCCGATACCTGCCATGACGGCGAATCCGTTCGACTCAATAAAAATTTTACCGTCGTCACATTCTTTACTGCCGATTTTTTTACCGTATGCGTCGTAAGCGCGGACAAACCAGTCGCCGTCCCAGCCGTGCTGATTAACCGCTTCAATCATTTTTGTTATTTCTTCTTGCGCATAACGCGCCTCATCAGCGCGGTTTGTACGTTTACAAATTTCTACATACTCAGGACCGGTAAACGCGAAAATAGCGGCGATTAAAACAGATTCCGCTATGCCGCTTTCAAAGTTCGCAGTCGTTTGGAAAGAATCTCCCGGTGTCGAAGAAAAGCAGTTAAGATTGAGGCAGTCGTTCCAATCAGCGCGTCCGATTAACGGAAGCCCGTGCGGACCTTTATTTTTTACTGTGAAATCAAAAGAGCGTTTTAAATGAACAAAGAGTGAGTCTGCGAGTTTTTCATCATTATCGAAAGGAACAATTTCATCCAGGATAGTGTAGTCGCCTGTTTCCTTGATGTACGCGGCGACACCGCAAATTAACCAGAGCGGATCGTCGTTAAAACCTGAGCCGACTTCATTGTTGCCGCGTTTTGTAAGCGGTTGATATTGATGATACGCGCTGCCGTCGGGGAACTGAGTTGCGGCGATGTCGAGAATACGATCTTTCGCGCGTTCGGGAACAAGATGAACAAAGCCCAGTAAGTCTTGATTCGAATCGCGGAAACCCATTCCGCGCCCGATGCCGGACTCAAAATAAGACGCGCTGCGTGACATGTTAAATGTCACCATACATTGATACTGATTCCAAATACCCGCCATTCTCGCCATTTTTTTATCTTCAGCTTCTACTGTAAATTTACCTAACAGATTATTCCAGTACGCGTTTAATGCAGCTAACGCGCTGTCGACGGCTTCTATTGTTTTATATTTTTCCAGCAGTTTATTCGCCGGAGTTTTATTTATTATACCCTGTTTTTCCCATTTCTGATCCTGAGGATTTTCGCAGTAACCAAGAACAAACACAAACGACTTTGATTCGTTAGGCGAAAGTTTTACTTTAATGTGATGAGAGCCGACAGGCGCCCAGCCTGATGCGACTGAGTTGCCCGCCTCACCCTTGAACGCAGCCTGCGGTGAATCAAAACCATTGTATAAACCAAGAAAGGTCTGCCTGTCAGTATCGAACCCGTTTATAGGCGTGTTAACCGCCCACACCGCGTAATGATTCCGCCTCTCTCTATATTCAGTCTTATGATAAATTGCCGAACCGATAATCTCGACCTCTCCAATACTGAAGTTGCGCTGGAAGTTTGTCATATCATCATTCGCGTTCCACAGACAAAATTCAATAAAAGAAAATAAATCGATATTTTTTTCCGCTTTTGATTCGTTGGTAAGAGTAATCTTATGAATCTCGCAAGTGTCACCTAACGGTACGAATGAAGTTTGCGTAAAAGCAAGTCCGTTACGTGACGATGAAATTTTCGAATAACCCATGCCGTGGCGGCACTCATAGCGGTCAAGTTTAGATTTCATCGGCATCCATGAAGGAGTCCATACATCAGCCTTACCGGCATTGCAATCGCATTTACAATCATCTGCGCAGTTATCTCGTAAGTAGAAATAACGTCCGCCGAAATCTGCGGGTACATTGTTGTAGCGGTAGCGTGTCAGGCGCAGCATCCGCGCGTCGCGGTAAAAACAATAACCGCCGCCGGTATTGGAAAAAAGCCCGAAAAAGTTCTCGCAGCCGAGATAATTAATCCACGGATAAGGCGTATCCGGTCGCGTAATTACATATTCACGATTATTATCGTCAAAAAAGCCGTATTGCATATTATTCCTCCTAAAATTACTATAGTAGGATAACTTATAATGAGTATATTATCAATGTGTATCAAAATGCGCCAAAAAAAATAAAAATTTTAACCACTGGGTCAAAATGAACCAAAAAAATTGGTGATATTCCTCATACCTGTATTTCTATTATCAAAAACTATATGAAATCTTTGATTTTTAACCAATTATATACATTTTTTTATATAGAATGAGCTTGGCACGGTTTTTGCTGATAAATAAGTGTCGATGAGGAAAAGCGGAATTCCCGCCGAATAGGGGGATGGTTCGTTGAACCAAATATCCGCAATGAATGATATTCCGGGAAACATTGTTTCAGGAATGCAATTCTATTATCCCATAGGACAGGAGAAAATTATGAAAACATTGAGCGTATACCGCCCGGCTAACCTTCAAAACGCGTTGAGCGATTTTGACCGCTATTTTGAGTCTTTCTTCGGAGACTCCGTTCTGACGCCCGCAGTTAAGCTTTTTAATCACACGCCGGCTGTGGACATTCAGGAAACCGAGAACGCTTACATTCTTGATATGGAGCTTCCCGGTTACGATGAGAAAAATATCGATGTTCATGTTGACGGCGCGAATTTGACCATCGCTTCAAAACATGAAGAAGAAAAAACCGGGGAAAAGCATGGCAATTTTATTTTACGCGAAAGAAAGACAAACACTTTCACACGTTCGTTTAAGCTGCCTGAAAATGCAGACCCGGAAACAGTAAGCGCGGGTTTTAAAAACGGTGTTCTCAAACTTGAGATCAAAAAACGCGCCGAAGCGCAGAAGCGGATAATTCAAATTAACGCAGCGTAATTAAAGAAAATCTGCCGTGAATTAAATTTTTAATTTGATTCGCGGCAGTTAATTGTGCCGGATTAATTTTGATCTTGTAAAAGTTAAAAAAAATAATTAATATGCCATAATGGCAAAAAAAATATTATATATTTTTATAATAGCCGGCGTTGTTTTTTTAAGCGCGGCAGCTCCGTCAAGCTGTTCCAGTGAGGCGGAAAGATCAATATTAAAGGTAATCGCGGAAATAAACGAATCGGAAAATACAAATGAAAAAACACTCAAGTCCGAATATAAGAATTATTTTTTGATAGGAAATATTGTTGAGCCCAGAGATTTTAAAAACGGCAATCTTAAAACTTTAATAAAACATTTTAATACAATAACGCCGGCTAATTTATTAAAACCTGATGTTCTGGCTCCGGAAAAAAACAGATATAATTTTTTAATAAGCGATCAAATTGTTAACGCTCTCCTTCTGGCTGATTTTAAAGTACATGGACATACTTTGGTTTGGAGTCATTGGGTTACGCCCAAATGGTTTTCCGCAATGACATGGAGAGAAGGCGATCCGGGTCATTGGGTAAAAGGGAGAAATTATTCCAGGGAACAGGCAATCGCCAATATGACAAATTACGTGAAGAACGTTATACGCCATTATAAGGGAAGGATTTATTCGTGGGATGTGGTGAACGAGACAATCGGCGTTAATCCTTCCAGAGGCGCCGGAAAAAATGATACATGGCAGGATGCCATGCCTGACTCGGGAATGCTCGGCGAGTGGATGGCGTGGATACAGGCAATTGGTCCTGAATATGTTGAACTCGCTTTTATGGCGGCGCGTGAAGCTGATCCCGGCGTAATACTATATTACAATGACGATTACACTCCCGAAAAACCGCCTTCGCAGGACAACCGCTTTATGGGAATTTATAAATTGGTAAAAGATATTAATGAAAGGTATCCTGATTATAATAACAGCGGCCGTCCCCTGATTGACGCGGTAGGCATACAATCGCATTTTGGAATAAACGCCAATCCTGAATACATGAGACAGGCGCTTAATATGCTGCTTGAATTGAACTTGAAAGAAATCGCTATTTCAGAACTTGATATACTGGGACGCGAAAAAAAATCAAGCGATCCCGATCCGTACACACTTAGGCGTCCGCCATTAAACGAAGATGAAGCTGTTAATCAGGGAAGGTTATACGCGAAAATGTTCAGAGTATTCAGACAATTCGCGCAAGCCAATCCGGGAAAATTAAAGCGCGTAACGTTCTGGGGGCTTGAAGATAATGAAAGCTGGGGACGTTACTATTGTCCGCTGCTTTTTGATGATAATTTTAATCCAAAACCGGCTTATTACGCGGTGCTTGATCCTGACGGCTTCCTTGCAAAATACGGCGATTAAAGAATTTAAAAATAAATATTTTACAAACCCAATTCTTTGCCGATTAAAATCACTTTGATTCTGCCTGCCGGTTTGCAAAAACGCGTTGTTACAAAGAATGAGCAGATTGTGTCGGGGCTAAGGCAGTCAGCGCAAGTTCCGTTTCTGCTGCAGGGAGTTTCTAAATTCGGGAAACGCTGAATATTTAATGGAGCGGCTATGTTTCTCGCGCGGGAGACTGCTTCCGGCAGATTTTTGGCGATTTTATTCATACCGGCGGCGATGATTACCTGCTTGGGACCGAAGATCATCGCGGCGACGCGGTTTCCGTATCCGTCAATATTAACCAGCCAGCCATCTTCGCTGATCGCGTTAGTGCCGGATAAAAATGTGCCGCACGACATCGCTTTGCGCATAATTTCCGCGCGTTCCTCGGGAGAGGCGGCTTTGTCTCTGTCAAGAAGATTGTATCCTTCTTTTTCAAGCCGCGCGTGAATTCCAAGATCGGCTAATGTTTTGGAGCCGCCCCATGAGACAGAATGATCTTTTGGAATTAATGAAATAATTTTATCTGACGCCTCTTGCGGCTCATCAAAATAAAACGCGTCAAA